>Ga0153929_1000007_pt1 | contig 246926 bp, 227 predicted proteins | sample TSNJ013MetaG_FD_104689 | JGI IMG/M metagenome (GOLD analysis project Ga0153929, IMG submission 104689) | Attine ant fungus gardens microbial communities from New Jersey, USA - TSNJ013 MetaG | ecosystem: Host-associated > Fungi > Mycelium > Unclassified | place: USA: New Jersey, Wharton State...
ACCGGGCCAGTTGACCGAGTTGGCGGTCTGGCTGATCCGGCTGGGCATCCGGATTTCGTACAGCCGGCCGAGGCACCCGCAGACGAACGGCAAGGACGAGCGGTTTCATCGGACGCTGAAAGCTGAACTGCTGGCGGGGCGGCACTTCAGGGATCTGAAGAGCGCGCAGCGGGCCTTCGATGCGTGGCGTCGCGTGTACAACCACGAGCGCCCGCACCAGGCGCTGGGCATGGCCACGCCGATTTCGCGTTATCGCCCGAGTGCGCGCGCGTATCCGGAACGACTGGCGCCAATCGAGTACGGCGAGGCCGACGCGGTCGTTCGGGTAGGCGCCGACGGCGAGGTGCGCTTTGGCGGGCGACGCTTCAAGGTGTCGAATGCGCTGGCGAATCTGCCCATCGCCTTCAGGCCGTGTGCAGAGATCGACGGTGGTTACGATATGTACTTCGCTCATCATCGAATCGATTCGATCAGCTTGAAGGGAAGCGGTGAAGGGAGTTGAATGTGTTACCTATGTCCTGACACAGGTGTTACCTATGTCTCCGGTCTATACACAGCAGCAAAGAAAGTGACCCCCGCCCCGGGGAGGGGCGCGCTAATAGACCGACACGAATAAAAGCTCACCGAGACAAGAACGAACAACGACGAAGAGTCCTTGGTACACCTTTTGCCTTAACCAAAAACCCTCCACCCGGCGCACGCAGAGAAAAAGTCCAACTTCTGTGGAATACGAAAAACCCCGCCTATCGCCGCCCCGTGCGATCACCCTTTCAGCCTCGGCCCGACTGCATCTGGGCTTCATCGACCCCAACGGCTCGCTGGGCCGGTCCTTCGGCAGCGTCGGCCTGACGATCGACAACCACGACACCCGGCTCACCGCCAAGCTAACGCAGCACGCCACACGCATCCACGGCGCAACGACGCCAGCACAACGCGACCGCATCGCGACGCACGTCGAACAACTACAGGCAGCGCTGAAAGAACCCCGCCACATCGATATAGAAGTGCATGAAACCCCGCGCGCCCACACCGGCCTCGGTTCCGGCACTCAACTCGCGCTCGCAGTAGGAACGGCCTTCGCCCGCATCACAGGGCGCCACCTCGACACAGCGGAACTCGCACACATAACGCATCGAGGCGCGCGTTCCGGCATCGGCATTCACGGCTTCGACTACGGCGGCCTGATCGTCGACGGCGGACGCAGCAGCGCCTCCACGCTACCGCCCCTCATCGCGCGACAGCCGTTCCCGGATGCATGGCGCATCCTGCTCATCGACGACACCTCGCGCGAAGGACTGCACGGCGATGCCGAGAAACGCGAGCTTGCAGCACTCGCACCCTTTCCCGCATCGCTCGCCGCGCACCTCTCGCATCGCGTGCTGATGCAGCTCCTGCCCGCCGTCGCCGAAAGCGATTTCGATACCTTCGCCAGCGCCATCACCGGCATGCAGCAAACCATCGGCGAATACTTCGCGCCCGCGCAAGGCGGCCTGTTCGCAAGCCCCGCCGTCGCACGCGCACTCGAAGCCGTCGCGGCGGAGCAGAAGGCCGGCGTCGGGCAAACATCATGGGGACCAGTCGGCTTCGCGTTCGTCGCGAGCGCCGAACACGCCGAGCGCGCGCTCGAAACCGCCAGGAAAGCCGCGCGCAACCCGTCGCTCACGTTCTCCATCGCGACCGCCCGCAATCGCGGTGCAACATGGCGCGCCGCAGATCATCGACAGCCCGGCGCCGATGCCGCCTGACGGCAGCACACGCACGCATTCCCATCGATACGAGTCCATCACCATGCACGAAGCCACCGAAAGACCGTACGTCCTGCACATGTTCACGAGTACGCCGCAGATGAGTCCGTTCGATGTCAACATGGCGGCCGATGCCGGTTATCAAATCCTCGTGCCGTACTGCAACGTCGATATCGACAGCGTCGTGCAGCTCACACAAGATGCGATCTTCTCGCGCGGGCCGAAGGGCGTGTCGCGCACCGGCATCTTTATAGGCGGACGCGACGTCATGCTCGCCGCCGACATGCTCGAACGCGCACGCAACGCGATGGTCCCACCGTTCGAAGTCTCCGTCTTCGCCGATCCGAGCGGCGCATACACGACAGCCGCCGCGCTCGTCGCGCTCGCGGAAAAGCATCTGAAAGCCGTGCATAACGTCGGCTTCGACGGCAAACGTCTGCTGATACTCGGCGGCACCGGCGCGGTCGGACGCGTGGCGGCGGCGATGGCCGCATCGCTCGGCGCGGACGTCGCCGTCGCGAGCCATTCGAGTCAGTCACGGGCGACACAAGTCAGCGACGAGATCAACCGCCGCTTCGATATCGCCACATCGGGCGTCGCGACAGGCACGCCCGAGCACCTGCATCGCGAACTCGCGCGTGCGGAGATCGTCTTCGCGACAGCCGCAGCCGGCGTGCAGGTGATGACCGCCGCCGATCTCGCCCACGCGAAGCATCTGCTGATCGCCGCCGATGTCAACGCCGTGCCGCCCGAAGGCATCGCCGGCGTTCACGTGATGGACGACGGCAAGCCGCTCGCAGGCGCCGCGCGTCCGGATGCGATCGGCATCGGCGCGCTCGCGATCGGCAACGTGAAGTATCAGGCGGAGCATCGGCTCTTCCTGCGCATGCGAACCGGGGGAAAACCCGTTTATCTGGGCTTTCCCGAGGCATTCGACGAAGCGCGCGTCATCGTCGCGGGACAAGACTCATGATGGCCTCGCGTGCGCCTCGCGTCGCGGTGGCGGGTCTGTCCGCGCGTCTGCTCGCACAATCGGCCGAGCGCGCGGGCCTCAACGTCGTCGCGCTCGATATTTTCGGCGATCGCGATACACGCGCGCACGCCGACATGTGGCTCGATATCGGCGGCGACGGATTGTCGATCGATCGCGGGCGTCTCTACGATGCGCTCGAATGCGCCGCACGCCTGCCGCGCATGCTCGGGCTCATCGTGACGAGCGGCCTCGAACCGCTCGCGATGGAACTGAGCCGCGCGCCGCGCGTGCCGCGCTTCATTGGCAACGGCGCGCAGGCGCTGGCCGTGCGCGATCCGCGGCGCTTCTTCGCGTTGCTCAATGAAGTCCATGTGCCGCATCCGGAAGTGCGCTTCACGCCGCCAGAGGACGCGCGCGGATGGCTCGTCAAGCGTTCGGATGGCTGCGGCGGGACGCATATCGAATGGGCGCAAAACGTCGATCGCATTCACGCCGATGCCTATTTCCAGCGGTTTTCGCGAGGCCGTTCGATGTCGGCGCTCTTCGTCGCCGCGCACCGCGAAGCGACGGTGATCGGCTTCGCAGAGCAACTCACGACGGCAGCAGGCAGCCTGCCTTTCGTGCATGCAGGTTCGCTCGGGCCGATCATGCTGCCCCGCGATATCGCCGAACGCGTCGTTCAGGCAATCGAAACGATCGTATGGAAAACGGACCTCACGGGACTGAACAGCATCGACTTCCTGCTCGATGACGATACCTTCCAGGTCCTCGAAATCAACACGCGCCCTTCATCGACGATGGCGCTCTACGAGACCGCATGGCCCGATGCGTGGCCGCGTGGTTTGATCGGCGCGCATGTGGAGGCCTGTCTCGACGGCGACTTGCCGCACACGGCCTGCACATGGAAACATGCCCCGCCGCTGATTGCGGGGCAACGTGTCGTCTTTGCGCCGCAGGGCTTCACCGTATCGAGCCTGTTCAGCGATGCGTGTTTCGTGGATGCCGAGTGCCATGACGTGCCATCGCCCGGCACGCGCATCGAAGCGGGCATGCCTGTCTGCACGATCACCGCGACTGCATCCACGCTCGATGCATTACGCATCGAACTGGATCGCCAACGCACGAGTCTTCTGCAACGCATCAAACTGAACTAGCCCATGACTTCGACTTCCGCACTCAGCGTCAATGCACTCAGCGAGCCGCTCGTCAAGCAACTCATCGACGATGCGCAACGCCTTCACGTCGACATCGTTCGCACGCCGGCAGGCACCGTTATCGTCGATGCAGGCGTGAACGCGGCAGGCAGCGTCGAAGCGGGCCTGTTGATCGCGCGCATCTGCATGGGTGGCCTGGGGCACGTGACGCAGCGCATCGCTTTCGATGCTGCTCCGCTCTGGCCAAGCTTCGTCGAAGTTCATGCGTCGAATCCGGTGCTCGCCTGCCTCGCGAGTCAATACGCGGGCTGGAGCCTTTCGGCAACCAAGGAGCAAACGGGCGGCAAGAAGTTTTTTTCGTTGGGCTCCGGCCCCGCCCGCGCGCTCGCGTGCAAGGAGCCGCTTTTCGATGAACTCGGCTATCGCGACCGTCACGATCGCGGCGCGCTCGTCATGGAGGTGGACCGCTTGCCGCCGCAAGTCGTCATCGACAAGGTGCTCAACGATTGCAGCCTCGCGCCGGCGAACCTCGTCATTGCGGTGACACCGACGCAATCTGTTGCGGGCACGGTGCAGGTCGTTGCACGTGTCGTCGAAGTTGCGTTGCACAAGACGCATGTGCTCGGCGTCGATCTGAACGAGATCGTCGATGCGAGCGGCAACGCGCCCTTGCCGCCGCCCGCGCCCGACGGCGTGCAGGCCATGGGCCGCACCAACGATGCGATCCTCTATGGTGGCCGCGTGCATCTCACCGTGAAAAGCGATGCGGTTGCGAAGAAGCTCGCGGCCGAATTGCCATCGTCGAATGCGCGCGGCTATGGCGAACCGTTCGCGGACATCTTCAAGTCCTTCAACTACGACTTCTATCAGATCGACGCGGCGCTATTCGCGCCCGCCGAAGCATGGGTCTCCAGCCTCGAAAGCGGCATCACGTATCACGGCGGCACGTTGAACAAGGCGCTGCTGGACGCGCAATGGCAGGCGCGATGACACGCATTGCGATCATGACCGACGAGACGGGCTGGCACACGAGCCGCCTCAGGAAAGCATTCCGCGCGCGCGGCGTCGAAGCGCGTTGCGTCGATCTCGCGGATTGCCGCATCGATACGACATGGAAGCCGCATGGTCTCGCGATTCCCGGCTTCGGCCACACGCTGCCCGATGCCGTGTTCGTGCGCGGCATTGCGGGCGGCACGTTCGAGCAAGTCACGCTGCGGCTCGGCATCCTGCACGCGCTGCGCGAAAGCGGCGTGCCCGTCTACAACGATGCACGCGCCATCGAACGCAGCGTCGACAAGTCGATGACGAGCTTTCTGCTGAACCGCTATGGCGTGCCCACACCCGCGACGTGGGCCGGCGAATCGTCCGCGTTTGCTCAGCGCGTGCTGATGCGCGAACGCGCCGCAGGACGCAAGCTGGTGATGAAGCCGCTGTTCGGATCGCAAGGCAAGGGCTTGCAACTGCTCGGCGACGACACCTGCGAGCCGCTGCCATCGCTCGAATCGTTCAGCAAAGTGGCTTATCTTCAGCGTTATGTCGATGGCGGCGAGCCCGGCTTCGACTGGCGCGTACTCGTGATCGGCACGCGGGCGGTCGCGGCGATGAAGCGCGTCGGCGGCGACGGCTGGATTCATAACTTCGCACGCGGCGCGGCGTGCGAAGCCGCTGAGTTGACGCCTTCGCTCGCGGACGTCGCCGTGCGCGCAAGCGCGGCGCTCGGGCTGGATTACGCGGGTGTCGATCTGATCGCTTCCGCCGCATCCGACGAGCGGCCGCTCGTGCTCGAAGTGAACGGCGTGGCGGCGTGGCGCGGGTTGCAATCGGTGACATCGTTCGATATCGCGACACTGCTCGTCGACGATCTTCTCGACGGCAAGCTCGCTGCATCGCAACGGGCGATGACGTTCGCGAGCGGCCATGAACGCGCCTGACCCGTCGCGAGAACAACGCGCACGTGCAGCGTTTTTGCGCGCATGCCGACTCGATGTGGAGACGGCCAAGCCGGGCAACGTGAGCATCGCGAGCGCGGGACACGGCATGACGTCGGCGCAATTCATCATCAGCGCAGGCACGGCCGCAGCCGGGCTTTTCGTTCCGGGCGCGAGCGTCGGCGCGCGCATTCTCGATGCCGTGCGCCGCACCTTCGATGCGGTCGCCTGCAATACGAATCTCGGCATCGTGCTGCTTGCTGCGCCGTTGTGCGCTGCGCTCGAACGCGTGCCGCGCGATGCGGACATCGACATCGTTCATTGGCGCGCGGAAACGGAGCGTGTGCTCGCATCGCTCGATATCGACGATGCCCGCCTCGCCTATCGCGCGATCGCGATTGCGAATCCCGGCGGCCTCGGCGACGCGCCCGAGCAATCGGTGCACGAAGCGCCGACCGTCGATCTGCGCACGGCCATGTCGCTCGCCGCCGATCGCGACAGCATCGCGCGACAGTACGCGAACGGTTTTGCGGATGTGTTCGATGCGGCGCAGCGCGCGGACGTCACGAAAAACACCGCAATACTAGGGATATTCCTTAGCTTCCTCGCCGCCTTGCCCGACTCGCACATAGTGCGCAAGCAAGGCGCGGCGATGGCGCAAAGTGTCACGCGCGATGCCGCCGTGCATCACGCGCGCTGGCTCGCCGCCGCCTCGCCCGCCGACGATCCCGAACTCGCCGCATGGGACGCCGAACTCAAGGCGCGCGGCATCAATCCCGGCACGAGCGCGGACCTTGCCGTGGCGGCGCTCTTCGTCGCGTTGATGACGGCGTGAACGAAGAAAACGCGCTACGTCCCGCCAAAGTGGCACGGATCATGTTTAGGAAGTGCGCGGTTATGCCGCCCCGTTTTTCAACGAGCCTTGCGCGGTTCTCATGCCGTCGCTAGCGAAAGAGCAAGTCGGTCGTCCCAAGAACCACCCATCACTGGAGGAAGAGCATGGCCAAGATCAACCGCGTCCTGATAGGAGAGTCGCTGGTCGGCGAAGGCAACGAGGTCGCACATATCGACTTGATCATCGGACCGCGAGGCTCCGCTGCCGAGACAGCGTTCTGTCACGCGCTCACGAACAACAAGGATGGCTTTACATCGCTGCTCGCCGTGGTCGCGCCGAATCTCATCACGAAGCCGAACACGATTCTCTTCAACAAGGTGACCATCAAGGGCGCAAAGCAGGCCGTGCAGATGTTCGGCCCCGCGCAGCATGCGGTGGCGCTGGCCGTGGCCGATAGCGTCGAGGACGGCACCATTCCGGCAGACGAAGCCGACGACCTCTTCATTTGTGTCGGCGTGTTCATCCACTGGGAAGCGTCCGACGACAAGAAGATTCAGGAGTTCAACTATCGCGCGACGAAGGAATCCATTCAGCGAGCCGTTGCAGGCGAGCCGAAAGCGGCTGATGTCGTAGCGAAGAAGGGTTCCGTCGCGCATCCGTTCGCGGCGTCCTGATCGAAGCGACTTGTCCCGCGGCCGGCGCGCATGATGCAACGCCGGCCGCTCATCATCGACGATAAAGCGAGATTCATCGAATGATCCCACGTTGCCGCACGCTCGCGATGTTCGCCGCGCTCTCGCTCGCCTCGTCGCTTTCCTTCGGCGCGGACGCGCAAGGACATGACTATCCGACGGAGGGCCGCGTCGAATACGTGCTGAGCTGCATGGACGACAACGGGCACGACTTCGTGAACGTGTATAAGTGCTCGTGCGCGATCGACAGAATCGCGAAGGTGCTCAACTACGACGACTTCGTCGAGCAGTCCACGTTTTCCAAGTACGCCACGTTAGGCGGCGAAGGCGGAGCGGAATTCCGGGTAGACCGCGCGAAGGCGCAGACCAAGAAGTTCCGCGAGTTGCAGCGCGATGCGTTCAAGGCCTGCGGCATCGTGCAGCGCACATCCACCGGAAAATAAACCGCTCAAGGCCGCTTGAAGTTACTGCGGGACATATCCGCGTCCGATCCAGCCGAGGCCCGTTGTATCGGACCATGAACGGCGGCGCTCGATCACGACGCCGACCGCATCGACGTCATCGAATTTGGCGGGCTTCGCGAGCGAGATCTTCACCCAGTGCGCGCCGAAATCCGCGATCACCATCTGCGCGATGCGCTCGGCCAGCGCCTCGAGCAATTGGAGACGATGCGAAGCGAGCAGCGCATGAATGGCGTCGCGCACGGCCGCGTAATTGATCGTGTCGTCGATGTGATCCGTAGTGCACGCGCGGATCGACGGCACGCCGATCATGAGGCTCATGCGAACGGGCTGCGCCTCGTGCAGTTCGTTCTTGTCGATGCCGATGACCGTCCGGCCCGTCAGTCCGTCGATATAAACGATATCCATCGCGGCGTCGTGCTGTTCAGTGAAGGCTTCGCGGATCGGATCGAATCGGCCCATGTGTCAGTGCCTCGCGTGAGTGTGCGGCGCTTCAACGCCGCAGGAATCCGTAAGCTGCAAGCAAAAAACGGGCGCAAACAAGCTTCTTTATGCGACTACCAATTGAACACAGGCGTCATAGGATGTACAGTTTTTGAGAACCGGGAGTCCGAACAACGGCATCCGCCCGGCTACGAGGCGCGCACGCGTGCGGCAAACAGCACGACGGCAATGGATATCGAGCCGCAGCGCCAGCGGAAATCACAACGGATACGGCGTCCGAAGGCCGCGCGGCGAACGCGCGGCGGAACGCGGCGCCACGGAGACACGCCCTCATGTCGTCGCTTGCTGACGTAGATACGCATGTCCGGGAAGTGCTGAATATCGTCAATAACCCGCTGGCTTCACGGCGCGCGAGCGATTCCGTCGCGCAATCGTGGATGCGTTGCCTCACCGAATTCCATCTCGATCCGGGCCGCTTCGTCATGCCGCCCGTGCTCACGCAGCGCGAACTCACCGAGCGCCGCGAAGCCGCGAGCGATCTCATCGCGTGTTCGAAGCTGGAGATGACCACGCTCTATCAACAACTGGCGGACCCCGAGCTGGCAGTCGTGCTCGTCGATGCGGACGGCGTGATCGTGCATCAGGTGTCGTCGGTGCCGTTCGGCGAAGCCGTCGCCGCCGATGGCCTGCGCGTCGGCGCACTATGGAGCGAACGCGAGGCCGGCACGAACGGCATGGGCACATGTCTGATCGAGCGCGATTGCATTGCGGTTTGCCAGCACGAGCATTTCTATCCGCGCTATACGTCGCTTACCTGTTCCGCCGCGCCGATCTTCGATGAACGCGGCGCGGTGGTCGGCGTGCTCGATGTCACGAGCCGCTCGAAGCTCCTACAGCAGCATTCGCTCGTGCTCGTCGGCATGTCGCGGCAGATGATCGAAAATCGTCTGATCGATGCGCGCTACCGCCACGCGAACATGATTCACTTCCATAGCCGGCCCGAGTTCGTCGGCACGCTGCACGCGGGCAAGCTCGCCGTCAGCGACGAGGGCATCGTGTTGGCCGCGAGCCGCAGCGCGCTATTCCAGCTTGATTTACGTTCGCCGGGCGAGCTATGCGGCAAGCGCATCGAGGAAGCGTTCAACGCGACGCTCGAAGACATGATCGCGCGCAGCATTCGCGGCTCGTTCCATCCGGTCACCGTCTATAGCGCAAAAGCGAACAGCCGTTTCTTTCTTACCGCGCAAACGCCGCGCGAAGCCGCAAGCAACGGAACGCGCATTCTGATGAACGACACGCGCGGCAAACCCGCGCGCAAGGAAACGCGCGACGCGACCGGCACGGGCCGTCTCGACAAGCTCTCGCATCTGGAGTTCGGCGACCCGCGCATGGCCTCGCAGATCCAGCTTGCCGCACGCGTCATTCAACGCAAGATCCCGATCATCCTGCGCGGGCAAACGGGCACGGGCAAGGAAGTGTTCGCGAATGCGCTGCACAGCATCAGCCCGAATGGAAGCGGCGCATTCGTCGCGGTGAATTGTGCATCGTTGCCAGAGAATCTCATCGAGAGCGAACTGTTCGGCTATCGCGCGGGCGCATTCACCGGCGCGCAGCGTGAAGGCCGGCGCGGCAAGATCGTGCAGGCCAACGGCGGCACGCTTTTTCTCGATGAAATCGGCGATATGCCGCTCGCGTTGCAAGCGCGTCTGTTGCGCGTGCTCGAAGAACACGAGGTCACGCCGCTCGGCGCCGAAACCACCGTCAAGGTCGATTTCCAACTGATCAGCGCGAGCCACCGAAATCTTATCGAACTCGTGCAGAACGGCATGTTCCGCGAGGACTTGTACTATCGGCTCAACGGTATCGAGATCAATCTGCCGCCATTGCGTGAACGCGCCGATGCGCTCGCGCTCATCGGCCATATTCTCGAAACCGAATCCGACGATCCGCCGGCCTTGAGCGCCGAAGCGCGCCAGGCGTTGCTCAACTATCCGTGGCCCGGCAATATCCGGCAATTGCGGCATGTGCTGCAGATGGCGATCGCACTCTGCGATGACAATGAGATCCGCTGCGCGCATCTGCCGCCGGAGATACTAAGCGGGGCATCGGCGCGTGCGACGAGCCCGGCGCCATCGGCGGCGCCGCCTGCGCACCTCACCGACGATGCGCAGATGAGCGCGCTCAACGCCATTCAGGTGAAAGAGCGCGAGACGGTGTTGCTGCTGCTCGACGAGCATCGCTGGAACGTGAGCAATGTCGCGAAGGTGCTTGGCATCAGCCGCAATACGCTTTATCGCAAGATGCATCGGCTGCATATCCGGCTGTCGCATGATTCGTCCTCGCCGCACGACGCATGACGCAGCCGACGCCCGCCCGCCGGCTCGACGAGTTCAAGCCCGACGCACACTTCGCATGGTGCGTGACAGGGTCCGGTCACATGATCGAAGAGTCGATCGATCTGGCCTTGCGCCTGCCGCGTTGCGATCTGTTTCTTTCATCGGCAGGCGAAGAAGTGCTGCCGCTCTACGGCTGGCCCATGAAAAGGCTGCGCGAGCACTTCAAGGTGTTTCGCGACAACAGCGCGAGCAGCGTGCCCGTCGGCATGCTTTATAACGGCGACTATCACACGGTCGTGATCGCGCCCGCGACGAGCAACACGGTCGCGAAGTGCGCGCTCGGCATCTCCGATACGCTGCCCACGAATCTCTTCGCGCAAGCGGGCAAGCAATGCGTGCCGGGCATCGTGTTCGCATGCGATACCGCGCCGAGCGTCATCACGCAGACGCCGCACGAATGGGTCGAAGTGAGGCCGCGTGCGATCGAGTTCGAGAACGTCGAGCGGCTTGCGCGCATCGAACATACGACCGTCGCCTATACGCTCGACGACCTGCGCGCCGCGCTCGACCGGCGGCTCACGCAACTCACGCTCGCATGGAACACATCGTCTTCCTGACCGGCCGCCTTGCCGAGCAGAGCTTGTATCGCGTGCTCGAAGGCATTGCGCCGGTCGATGCAGCATCGCCGTTCACATGGGAAGTGCGCGAAATAGGCTTGCAGGTGGCGGGGCTGATGACCGCCGACATGATCCGCCGGCGCGTCGCGCTGCCGCTCACCGAAGGCACGAACCGCATGATCGTGCCGGGCCGATGCCGCGGCGACCTCGATGCGCTCAGCGCGCACTATGGCGTGAAGGTCGAGCGCGGGCCCGAAGAAGTGAAGGACCTGCCGCAGTTTTTCGGACGCGAGGCGCGGCATGTGGATTTATCGCGCTACGAGACGGAGATCTTTGCGGAGATCGTGGACGCGCCGCGTCTCGACCTCGATGGCATCGCTGCGCGTGCGCGCGAGTATGTGAGCCAAGGCGCGAATGTCATCGATATCGGCTGTCTGCCCGAGACGCCGTTTCCGCATCTCGAAGATGCGGTGGCGATGCTCAAGGACCAGGGTTATCGCGTCAGCGTCGATTCCATGCTCACCGAAGAACTGCTGCGCGGTGCGCGCGCGGGCGCGGATTATCTGATGAGCCTGAACATCGATACCTTATGGATCGCCGATGAAACTGCGTCGACGCCGATCCTCGTGCCGCGCGAGCCGCACGATATGGCCTCGCTCGATGCAGCGATCGACGCCATGCAAAAGCGCAACCGCCCATTTCTCGCCGATCCCATTCTCGACCCGATCCCGTTCGGGCTCGCCACGTCCATCGCGCGCTATGTGAGTCTGCGCGAGCGTCATGCCGATGTCGCGATCATGATGGGCATTGGCAACGTCACGGAACTGACCGAAGCGGACACGAGCGGCATCAACGCCGTGCTCATCGGGATGGCCGCCGAGTTGCGAGTGGCGGCCGTGCTGACGACATCTGTCAGCCTGCATGCACGCCGCGCGGTTCGCGAAGCCGATGTCGCGCGGCGCGTGATGCATGCCGCACGCGAAACACAGACGCTGCCGAAGGGCATGACCGGCGATTTATCGGCGCTGCATGCTAAACGGCCGTTTCCGTATAGCGCACAAGAAATCGATGCGCTTGCTGCGTCCGTTCGCGATCCTAACTTTCGCGTTCAGGTTTCAGAGGAAGGCATTCACGTTTACAACCGGGACGGGCATCGCTTGGATGTCGATCCGTTCGCGCTTTATCCGCAATTGCAATTGGAAACGGATGGCGGCCACGCGTTCTATATGGGCGTGCAGCTTGCGCGTGCGGAAATCGCGTGGCAACTGGGCAAGCGCTTCGATCAGGATCAACCGCTGGACTGGGGATGTCAGGTAGAGCGGCCAGAAGAGGATCTGAGCGCATGGCATGCGCCCGGGCCGACGATGAAGAAGCGCTAAGCCTTCCACTTGATCGAGCAGCCGAGAGCCGGGTATTGCTCGTCCGGTTCGCGGCCCTCGACAATGGCGCGCATCGCTTCGTAAAGGTCCCTTCGCGCGTCCGGTAATGGTTCCTTGCGCGATGCGTCGATGCGCCCTCGATAACGCAAGCGCAGTTCCGCGTCGAAGCCGAAGCATTCCGGCGTGCAGACTGCGCCGTAAGCGCGCGCCACTTCCTGAGTTTCATCGTGGAGATAGGGGAGCGGCATCCGCCAATCTTTTGATACGGCGATCATGCGGGCGAAGGCGTCGTCGGTATAACTGCTTGCATCGTTCGAATTGATGCTCGCCAGGCCGACGCCTAGTTCTTTCAAGTCGATCGCGTCGCGGATCAAATGGGGAAGCGCCGCCTTCACGTAGGGGCAATGGTTGCACATGAAGACGAGCACGAGGCCCTTCGGACCGCGCAGCGTGTCGAGCGTGTAGGTGCGGCCATCGGTGGCGGGAAGCGTGAACTCGGGCGCGATTGCGCCGAGTTCCGCAGTCGGAGATTCGGTCGGCATGAGATAGCTCCAATTAGCCGTTCGGCAGATTGGCGTGTGTGGCGGAGTCGGTTGGCATGGAAGCTCTTGTTAGTTATACGGAGTATCCATGTACATTTCTATCGGCCCCAGCCTGATCACTGATACCGCTTCGCCATCGCCTCCATCCCCAACGGCCTGATCCTTTCCGCCTGCCCTTCACACCCGAACGCCCGAAAACGTTCGATGCAAAGATCGCGCGCCGCAGCCGTCGCCGCTTTCAACGCATGCCGCGGATCGAACTCCGATTTGCTCGATGCCATCGCGCGCCGCATCGCACCGGTCATCGCGAGCCGAATGTCCGTATCGATGTTCACTTTCCGCACGCCATTCGCGATGCCGCGCCGAATCTCCTCCACCGGCACGCCGTACGTCGATGGAATCTCGCCACCGTACTCGCGTATCACGTCGAGCCACTCCTGCGGCACCGATGACGACCCGTGCATCACCAGATGCGTATTCGGAATGCGCGCATGTATCTCGGCGATGCGATCGATCGCGAGGATATCGCCTGTCGGCTCGCGGCTGAACTTGTATGCGCCATGTGACGTGCCGATCGCAATGGCAAGCGCATCGATGCCGGTTGCATCGACGAAATCGCGCGCTTCATCGGGATCGGTCAACAAGCGCTCACGGCCGAGCGCGCCTTCCGCACCCACGCCGTCTTCCTCGCCCGCACGACCCGTCTCGAGCGATCCCAGACAGCCGAGCTCGCCCTCCACCGATACACCCACCGAATGCGCCGCATCCACCACGCGGCGGCTGACGTCCACGTTGTAGTCATAGTCGGCGGGCGTCTTCTGATCGGGCATGAGCGAGCCGTCCATCATCACCGACGTGAAGCCCGAGCGGATCGCCTGCTGACAGACCGCCGGACTCGCGCCGTGATCCTGATGCAGCACGACAGGTATATCCGGATGCGCCTCGACCGCAGCAAGCACGAGATGCCGCAGATAAGGCTCCCCCGCGTATTTGCGCGCGCCCGCCGATGCCTGCAGGATCACCGGACTCTTCGTTGCTTCCGCGGCCTGCATGATCGCGTGGACCTGCTCCATGTTGTTGACGTTGAACGCGGGCACGCCATAGCCATGCTCCGCCGCGTGATCAAGCAGTTGCCTCATTGCGATGAAAGCCATCGTCGTTCTCCCGGTTCACGCCGCGACACGGCGCGCTTGCTCGATGACAGCCGCCGTCGTCACGCCGAAATGCGCATACAGTTCCCCCGCCGGCGCGGATTCGCCGAAACGGTCGATGCCCACCACGCCGCCATGCAATCCGACGTATTGCCGCCAGAACGCCGTCACGCCCGCTTCGACCGCGACGCGCGGCACTCCTTCCGGCAACACGCGCTCGCACCATGCATGACACTGCCGGTCGAACACGGTCGTGGACGGCATCGACACGACACGCGCGAGAATGCCCTCGCGCTTCAGCGGTTCGATGGCCGCAAGCGCCAGCGCCACTTCCGATCCCGTGGCGATCAGCACCACGCGCCGCGCATCGCGCTCGCATGCGCCGGGCCAATCCGCGAGCACATAGCCGCCGCGTTCGATCCCATCGATCTGCGCTTCATCGCGCGGCACGTAAGGCAGGTTTTGACGTGACAGCAACAAGCACGAAGGCCGATCGCGCTCCACCGCGCTGACCCATGCCTGCGCGGTCTCCACGGCATCGCATGGACGCCACACGTCGAGGCCGGGAATCAGCCGCAACGTCGCGGCATGCTCGATCGGCTGATGCGTCGGGCCGTCTTCGCCGAGGCCGATAGAATCGTGCGTAAAAACGAACACCGTGCGCGTCTTCATCAAAGCGGCCATGCGCAGCGCGTTGCGCGCGTAATCGGAGAACGTGAGGAACGTGCCGCCGAACGGCAGATAGCCGCGATGCAGCGCAACGCCGTTCATCATCGCGCTCATGCCGAACTCGCGCACGCCGAAGCGGACATAGTTGCCCCGTTCCGGCGATGCGGTAACGTCGATCGCATCCTTCCATCGCGTGAGATTCGAGCCGGTCAAATCCGCCGATCCGCCGAGCAATTCAGGCAATGCACGCGAAAGCCCTTCGATGGCGTTCTGCGATGCCTTGCGCGTCGCGATGGTCTGACGCGCGCGGTCGGCGTCGCGCACGAGCGCATGCGCGGCATCGCGCCAGTTCGCCGGCAATGCACCACGCGTGCGCCGTTCGAATTCAGCGGCCTGCTCCGGATACACGCGACGATACGCATCCAGGCGACGCTTCCAGTCCTGCTGCACAGCCGCGCCTTCGCTGCGCGCATTCCATCGTTCGCGGATCGATGCGGGTATCTCGAAGGGCGGATGCGGCCAGTCGAGCGCGAGACGCGTCGCTTCGACTTCGTTGATGCCGAGCGGAGCGCCGTGCACGTCATGTGTGCCGGCCATCGACGGTGCGCCGTGACCGATCGTCGTCTTGCAGCAAATCAACGTGGGACGATCGGATGACCGCGCTTCGTCGAGCGCCGCCGAGACCGCTTCGACATCGTGGCCGTCGACTGGGGCGATCACATGCCAGCCATAGGCCGCGAAGCGTTGCGGCGTGTCGTCGCTGAACCAGCCTTGCACGTGACCGTCGATGGAGATGCCGTTGTCATCGTAGAGTACGGTGAGCTTATCGAGCCGCAACGTTCCCGCAAGCGACGCGGCCTCGTGCGACACGCCTTCCATCAAACATCCATCGCCCACGAACACATACGTCCGATGATCGACGATCTCATGCCCCGGCCGATTGAACTCGCGCGCAAGCAGCGTCTCCGCGAGCGCCATGCCGACCGCATTCGCGAAGCCTTGACCTAGCGGACCGGTCGTTGTTTCGACGCCGGGTGTTACGCCGACTTCGGGATGCCCGGGCGTCTTGCTTCCCATCTGCCGGAAGCGCTGGAGTTCTTCGATCGGCAAGTCATAGCCGGTGAGATGCAGCAACGCGTAAAGCAGCATCGAGCCATGACCATTCGAGAGCACGAAGCGGTCGCGATCGGGCCAGTCCGGATCAGCGGGATTATGCTTCAGGTGGCGGCTCCACAACGCGACGGCAATCTCGGCCATGCCCATCGGCATGCCGGGATGGCCCGAGTTCGCCTGCTGTACCGCATCGACGGCGAGCATGCGCAGCGCGTTCGCCATGTGGCGCGTATCGGGAGATCGAAAAGTTCTGGGCAAAGCCTCGGCGACGGCATTCATGAATGCCTCCATATTTGCAGGGGAAAAGCGGCTCAGGCGCGCGCGCGGCGGTCGCGCAACTGAAGAATCATCGGCGTGAAGATGAGTTGCATCGCGAGTCCCATCTTGCCGCCCGGCACGACGATCACGTTCGGGCGCGACATGAACGAGTCGTGCAGCATAGTGAGCAGATACGGGAAGTCGATGCCCTTCGGCTTCGTAAAGCGGATCACGACGAAGCTCTCGTCGGGCTGCGGAATCTCGCGCGCGGTGAACGGGTTCGATGTATCCACCGTCGGCACGCGCTGAAAGTTCACGTGCGTGCGCGAGAACTGCGGGCAGATGTAGTTCACATAGTCGGGCATGCGGCGCAGGATCGTATCGACGACCGCTTCGTGCGAATACCCGCGCATGGTCTGGTCGCGATGCAGCTTCTGTATCCATTCGAGATTGATGATCGGCACGACGCCGACCAGCAGATCGGCATGGCGCGCAATATCGACCTTGTCGGTGACGGCTGCGCCGTGCAAGCCTTCATAGAACATCATGTCGGTATCGGACGCGATCTCTTCCCACGGCGTGAACGTGCCCGCGTCCTGCTTGAAATGCGCGGCTTCGGCATCGTCGTGTATGTAACGCCGATACTCACCGCGACCGCTTTCACCATACGTGCAAAAGAGGCGCTCCAGTTCTTCGAGCAGATTCGCTTCGGGCCCGAAGTGGCTGAAGTTGGGGATGCCATCGCGCTCGCTTTGCTTCATCGCTTCGCGCATGCCGAGGCGATCGTAACGATGAAAGGCATCGCCTTCGACGATCTGCGCATTGATGCGCTCACGCCTGAATATATGCGTGAAACTCTTCATGACCGTGGTGGTGCCCGCGCCGCTCGAGCCCGTCACCGCGATGATCGGATGCTTGATTGACATGCGCCTGTCTCCCTATCGTTCTATTCTGTGCACTTCACACCGGCGTCTCGGGAAGGAACAGCGATCGCTCGTTGAACAGCGGCGATGTGAATGGCTTGTCCTCCCCACGGTCGTATTCACCGTGATAACGCTGAATGCGCGCCACTTCATTGCGCGAGCCGAGAATGACCGGCACGCGCTGATGCAAAGTGCGCGGCGTCGTATCGAGAATGCGTTCGCGGCCCGTGATCGAAAGCCCGCCTGCCTGCTCGACGAGAAAGCTCATCGGATTCGCTTCATAAAGCAGCCGCAGGCGCCCTTCCATCTCCGGCGTCTTGAAGTCACGCGGATACATGAACACGCCGCCACGCATCAGAATGCGATGCACCTCCGCGACCATCGACGCGATCCATCGCATGTTGAAGTCCTGCGCGCGGCATCCGGTGCGGCCCTCCTTGCACTCCTTCACGTAGCGGCGCACGGGCGGCTCCCAGAAGCGTTCGTTCGACACGTTGATCGCGAATTCGCACGAATCGTCCGGTATGCGGATGTCGGAATGCGTCAGCACGAAGTTGCCGACATCGCGCTCCAGCGTAAAGCCATGCGTGCCATTTCCGACCGATATGACGAGCATCGTCGCTGGCCCGTAGATCGCATAGCCGGCTGCGACCTGTTCGCTTCCCGGGCGAAGGAAGTCCGCTTCGCTCGGTGCGTCATGCCGCGATGCGCTTCTTCTCGACACCGAAAAAATCGAGCCGACGACGCCGTTGATATCGATGTTCGAAGAGCCGTCCAGCGGATCGAATGCAAGCAGATACTCGCCACGCGGATAAGGCTCCGGCACCGCATATACGCCCTCCATTTCCTCCGACACCATGCCTGCCAGCAAGCCGTCCCATTCGCAATGCTGCAGGAAGATATCGTTCGTCACGAGGTCGAGCTTCTTCTGTTCCTCGCCATGCGTGTTGACGCTTTGCGCCGAGCCATGCTGGCCGCCGAGCGCACCGCGCGTCAGCGCGGCGGCGATGGTCTTGATCGATGCGGCCACGTCCACCAGCAAGGCCGAGAGTCCGGTGGCCGCATGCGGGCCAGGCTTGCGATCGAGTGTATCGATCAGGAATTTCGACAGCGTCGTGCGTCCGTCCTGCATGGTGCGCTCCTTTCAGGATGACGGTTCGTCGAACACGCGGCTTGCGCGTATATCGCATGGTTCGAGTTGCATCAGCGCGTCGGCGTCGGCGGGACCGCTGCCTAGTTCCGCCGCCGCAAAGAGACGATTCGCCTGACGCAGCCGCGCGCGGTCCAGCGCATTGCGCACCGAGCGCGCATTGGCGAAGTTCGGCTGACGAATGCGGCGCGCGAGATACTCTTCGAAGACGCGGCGGGCATCGTCGTCGAAACGATAATGCATCTCGATGAGCATTTGTTCCGCTATCCTTAGCAATTCATGCGGCTCATAATCCGGAAACACGATGTGATGCGCAATGCGCGAGCGAAAGCCCGGATTGCTCTGGAAGAACGTCTCCATGCGTGACTCGTAGCCCGCCAGAATCACGACGAGATCGTCGCGCTGGTTCTCCATCGTCTGCAGCAGGATTTCAATGGCTTCCTGACCATAATCACGCTCGTTCTCCGGCCGGTAGAGGTAATACGCCTCGTCGATGAACAGCACGCCGCCCATCGCGCGCTTGAGCACTTCGCGCGTCTTGGGCGCGGTATGTCCGATGTACTGGCCGACGAGATCGTCGCGCGTCACCGAGACGAGCTGATTGCGGCGGATATAGCCGAGCCTGTGCAGCACTTGCGCCATCCGCATCGCCACCGTGGTCTTGCCGGTGCCGGGATTGCCGGAGAAGCACATATGCAGTGTCGGCGCGCCGCTCGCGATGCCAAGCGTTTCCCGCGCCCGCTCCACGAGCAGATGCGCCGCGATCTCGCGAATGCGCGTCTTCACGGGAGCCAGGCCCACGAGATCGCGGTCCAGTTCCGCGAGTACTTCGCCGATGCGCGACTCGCGATACAGCGCCATCAGATCGGCGCGCGTTTGCGGCTCTTCCTCGATGATGTCGTCGGCCTGCATGAGCGTCTCCTTATCGATACCGCTCGCCCGAAGGACGATCCGTCGCGTAGGTGCGAATCGAATAGTGCTGCACGCGGTTACGGCCGTCCTGTCGTTCGAGACGGAAGCCATGTTCTTCGGCAGGGCGGTTGACGATGAACGAAAGCCGCATGGTTTCGAAGCCGCGCACCGAATCGAAGGCATTCACCTTGACGTAGTGTTGGGGAAACGTCTTGCGGCATGCGTTCACTTCCATCATGACGCCGGCGGCATCGTGCAGATCGAACATCGGCAAGCCCCACATGTCCCAGTACGTATTGCGCGGATGCGGGTCGTCCGTGTACTCCACCGAACACGCCCAGCCCTGACTCAATGCATAGTCGATCTGCGCGGCGATCTCTTCATCGCTCAATGCAGGAAGAAATGAAAACGTTCCTTGTGTGATGTGCATGTCGGCTCCGTTGCTCGTCGTTGATCGTCAGGCCACCGAGGGCGTCACCGCGAAATCCGGCGTGTCCGTGGAGGCATAGTTGAAGGTCACGTCGCGCCAGGTATCGAGTGCGAGCTTGAGCGGCGTGCACCAGCGCGCAGCGGCTTCGAGAATGTCCATGCCTTCGTGAACGATGTCGCGCCCTTCGTTGCGCGCTTTCACCATCGCTTCGAGCGCGACGCGATTGGCCGTTGCGCCCGCCTGTATGCCTTGCGGATGCCCGATCGTGCCGCCGCCGAATTGCAGGATCGCATCGTCGCCGAAGAGATCGAGCAACTGATGCATCTGACCTGCGTGAATGCCGCCCGACGCCACCGGCATCACCTTGCGCAAGCCCGCCCACGGCTGATCGAAGAAGATGCCGCGCTGCAGGTCCACGTCGTTGCGCGGCTCGCGGCATACGTTGTAATAGCCCTGCACGGCGAGTGGATCGCCTTCGAGCTTGCCGACCGCCGTACCGGCGTGCGCGTGATCGACGCCCGCCATGCGCAGCCACTTCGCGATGACGCGAAACGAGATGCCGTGATTGCGTTGCCGCGTGTAGGTGCCGTGTCCCGCGCGATGCAGATGCAGGATCATGTCGTTCTTGCGCGCCCAGCGCGACATCGACTGAATCGCGGTCCAGCCGATGACGAGATCGATCATCACGATGCACGAGCCCAGTTCCCTGGCAAACTCCGCGCGCTCATACATGTCTTCCATCGTGCCGGCGGTCACGTTCAGATAGTGGCCCTTCACTTCGCCGGTTTCCGCTTGCGCGCGATGCACGCCTTCCATCGCGAACAGATAGCGGTCGCGCCAGTGCATGAACGCTTGCGAATTGATGTTCTCGTCGTCCTTCAAAAAATCGAGGCCGCCCTTGAGCCCTTCATAAACGACGCGGCCATAGTTCTTTCCGGACAGGCCGAGCTTGGGCTTGACCGTCGCGCCGAGCAGCGGCCTGCCGTACTTGTCGAGCCTTTCACGCTCCACGATGATCCCCGTCGGCGGCCCCTGAAACGTCTTGAGATAGGCAACGGGGATACGCATGTCTTCGAGCCTCAGCGCCTTGAGCGGCTTGAAGCCGAACACATTGCCGATGATCGACGCCGTGAGATTCGCCACCGATCCTTCCTCGAAGAGATCGAGTTCATAGGCGATATAGGCGAAGTATTGCGGCTCGTCGGCGCGTGCATTGGGCACCGGTTCGACGCGATACGCCTTTGCGCGATACATGTCGCATGCGGTGAGGCGGTCCGTCCATACGACGGTCCACGTCGCAGTCGACGATTCGCCCGCGACCGCCGCCGCCGCTTCCTCCGGCTCGACGCCTGCTTGCGGCGTGATGCGGAAAAGCGCGATGACGTCCGTGTCTTTCGGCGTGTAATCGGGCTGCCAATAGCCCATCTCGCGATACTTCATCACGCCGGCCGCATAGCGTGATCGGGGATCGGCCGGATTGCGCGCCGCCTCGATGGCGGCCTTGCTGAAGTCGTTCATTCCGTTTCCTTCACGAGGGGAAGATGAGAACGACGTGTCCGGAACATCCGCGACCGTCGCGTTCGTGTTGCGCCTTGCTGTGAATGCAGAGTAGGCGCACGGTCATCCCTTGTGAATTCACGAATTTCTTGCGCGGGTCTAAGCGATCCCTTATCTAACGTCACGCGCACGGACGGGACACTTTGCTGCGTTTCCGTCACAGTGCAAGCGCGCCGAACGTATCGGGTTCTTTGGCATGGGCCTTGCGTCGCATGCGTGGAGAATGCCTTCCGTGAGACGGGCGGCGTTGCTCCACTTACCTCGTCAAGGAGAAACAAGCCATGCAATGGGCCACACCGAGCTTTACCGATATGCGTTTCGGCTTCGAAATCACGATGTATATCGCCACACGCTGAAGCGGATAAGGCCGCACGAGGAAGCATCGCTTCAACTCTTCGTGCGGCTTCGAATAGATCATGATCTATGAGACCATCGTCACGACCGCGGACCGCGACGGGCTTCCGCATATCGCGCCGATGGGCGTGCGCTTCGAGGAAGAGCGCGCGATTCTCGCGCCGTTTCGCCCGTCGATTACGCTGGACAACATCATCGCGACGAAGAGCGCCGTCATCAATCTGACGACCGACGTACGCATTTTCGCCGGGTGCGTGACGGGCTTTCAGCGCGACTGGCCGACGCTCGCAGCCACCACCGTACCGAGCGTGCGGCTGGCAGATACACTCGCGCATATCGAGCTGCGTCTCGCCGATTTACACGACGATGACACGCGCCCCGTATTACGCATGGAGTGCGTGCATCGTGAAACGCATGCGCCTTTTCCCGGCTTCAATCGGGCACAGGCGGCCATCGTCGAAGGCGCGATTCTCGTGAGCCGTCTCTTCATGTTGCCGCCCGAGAAGGTGGATAGCGAGATTGCGTATCTGCGCATCGCCATCGACAAGACGGCGGGCGACGCTGAACGCACCGCCTGGAACTGGCTCTTGCAGGCCATCGAAGCACATCGCGCGAACGCGCTTCATTCCTGACGCATCCCTCCGGAGTTTCACGATGACCGCATTGCTCGCAAGCGTCCGCTCGGCCGATGAGGCATTCGACGCGGCCAGCGCCGGCGCCGAACTAATCGATCTGAAGGAACCGCATGCGGGCGCGCTCGGCGGCGTCGCGTTGCAGGACATCGCGAACATCGTGCGTGCATTGCGCGCGCAATATGCGGTACGGCCGATCAGCGCGACGATCGGCGATCTGCCGAACGATGCGCTCGATGAAATGACGCATCGCGTGCTCGACGTGGCGGCCACAGGCGTCGATTACGTGAAGGTCGGCGTCGCGCCCGGCCCGCGCGCGGCCGATTGCCTGCGTCATCTTGCAGATCTGCCTGCGGCTGTCGTGCCGGTGTTGCTATCCGATGAAGGCGTGGACTGCGAGCTTGCGGCGCTTGCTGCGCAACTCGGCTTCGTCGGCATGGTGTTCGATACCGCCAGCAAGAATGGCCGCACGCTCTTCGATTGCGTCGACGTCGCGACGCTCGGACGGTGCATCGCAGAGGCGCGTTCGAGCGGCACGATGACGGCACTCGCCGGTTCGCTGGGCTGGTCCGACCTGGACAAGATTCGCGCGCTCGCCCCGGATATTGCAGGCTTCAGAGGCGCACTATGCGATGAACGCGAGGGGCGCACCGGCCGGCTCGATCCATCGCGCGTGCGGAACTGGGCGCGCGCGCTGCACGGCCAGCCTATTGCCGCTCACGCCTGAAACGCGAGCAGCCTGTCCCTCATGCGCGATGCATCGCCCTTGCTGAACACTTCGACGAGATAATTCGCATCGCGCACATAAGCAGGAAAGCGCCTGTCGACGACGCCGCTTGCCGCGAGCATGTCGAGTGGCGCGTGCGCTTCGACATCGCATGATTTCACGAGCAGGAGGCGCTCGGCGTTGAGCGTCGTTGAAAGCCATGCGGCGAGGCTGTCGGACGTGGTGTCCCAGTTGGTCATGGAATCCGGCGTCGTTCGCATGAGGTCGGTCGGCACCCATACGGCCACGCGGCCATCGCGCAATGCACGGCGAATGCGATCTTCGTTCGATGCCAGCACGAGGTCGGGCACGATGCCTTGCATGAGGATCGCGTACTGCGCCATGGCGAGCAGACACATGTTGTGGGCCGCGAGGTCGTCGAAGCGCCATTCGCGCTGATATCGCCGCACCGCATCCGCGAAATCGCCGCCGCCCGGCACGATCACCACGCGCCCTCCGCCCACTTCCCAAAGCCGCATCAGCCACTCGCGCAGCGCCGGATCGTGACTCAGGCTTCCCCCGATCTTGACCACCCACATGGTCTTTATCCTCGTTCGAGATTCGTTGTCGTCGCGATCAAGGGCGACGATGCAAGCAAAGCGACCGCCACGCTCGGCGCACACGTCGAAGCCCATTCCGCGCGCTCATCGTCCGTATCCGATACACCCGCAAGGCGCGCGAATTCGATGTATCCGCGCGCCTCCTGCCGCGCGAGCGCCTCCGCCAGAAAGCGTCCGCACCCGGCGCCGACGATCGGTGCGGCATTCAGTGAAGCATGCTGCGCACTCACGCGCGCAAGGCTCGCTTCCAGCGTGCGCAATTGCTCGTGCCGCCACGCGAATGCGAAGCGGCGCCATTCGTCGGGTTTCGCATCGCTTGCATCACGTCCGATCATTCTCGCGATGCGCGCGCGGCTCGCGGCTTCGGTCTTGGGTCCGTTGTCGGCGCTCGGATGCTGATCGTGCGCGTCCCACAACTCGCCGGTCAGACGATACACATCCGCCGTCGTCGCGAACCATTCGTTCATCACGCCGGTGCTTTCCCCGCGAAACGCGATGCGCTGCGCGACGCCGCACAATGGCGTTCGCACGACGCCCTGATACACGAGCTCGCTGCTTGCGAGACGCTGCGCATCGTTCGTGCCGCGTGCGGCGACGCGGCCATCGATGATCGAAATGATGTCGGTGGTCGTGCTGCCGATATCGACGAGCACCGCATGAGGCACGCGCGTCGCGACCCATTGCGCCGTTGCGAGCCAGTTCGCCGATGCGATCTTGCGCCAGCCATCGGCGCATGCGGATCGCGCGAGCCAGTTCGATTCGCCGCCATAGAACATCGTGCGCTGACCGAGCCGCTGCGCGAGCGTACGTGCGAGCGTGCGCACGCCTTCGGCGCGATCCGCGAAGAGATCGACCATTTCGCCGGTCATGGTGACGGCGTGGCGCGCGGAGGCATCGGCTGCACTGGGCCAGCGTTCGAACGCATATTCGATGACCCGCTCGAGATGCGCAATGCCTTGCCATAGCGGACACGCCCATTGCGCGACATCGACGAGCGCGCCTTTAGTCGTCATCGAGACTTTGACGTGCGCGCCGCCCACGTCCCAGCCGAATACCGGCGCGTTGCCGCTGCGCGCGGTCACGACGACGCTCCGACTTCGCGCACGCGCGTGTCATGGTGTGCGAAGCCTGACACACGATGCGCCGCGAGCAATTGCGCAGCGAGATTGCGCTTCTTGCTGATTGCCGCGTAAGCCACGGTGAGGCGCGGATTGACTTCGATCACCACGGGCCCGCGCGCTTCGTTCCATACGACGTCGATGCCTGCGAAACCGCGCAGCCCCGGCAACGCGTGTGCGACGCGCATCGCAAGACGTTCGAGGGCTTGGCCCTTCGCGCTATCGAGCGGGATGTAATCGGCATCGACGCCATCGAATTCGACGATGCGTTCGTTGCGATTCGATGGCGTATTGCTGCTCATGCCGATGCGCTGCCGATTGATCGACACGAGTTGCGCGCCTGCCTCGTCGCAGATGAGCGAGAGGCTGAGCGGCTCGCCATTGATCCACTCTTGCAGCACGGGATTGCGCCCGGCGGCGGCGCGCGCTTCGTATTCCTTCAGCGCGGCGTCGAGGTCGCGATAGACATAGGTATCGAGACCGCCAGCGCCGTCGTCGGGCTTGACCACCCAGTTTGCTGCATGGAGCGATGCAGCCCGCTCCGGCTCGAGCGCGGGCGTCGTTGCGATGCCATGAGCTGCGAGGCACGTGGCCGTTGCGCTCTTGCTCGATGCAACGCGTATGGCCTCCTTCGCGCAGCCGAGCCAGCGGGTTGCGCCGACCGCATCGTAGAGACGCAACAGCAGGCCGTCGCATTCGGGCGCGACGACGAGTGCGTAATCGTGCTCGCGCGCCATGCGTGACACGAACCGCGTGATGGATTCTCCTTCTTGCGCGCGTTGATGCGAATAGCGATCATCGACATGTTCGAAGCGTGAACTGGCGATGGTCACGTCGATGCCGGGCAATGCGCGCAGGTCGCCTGCGATGGCATCGCGCATGACGCGGCCTTCGACGATCAGCGCGCTCAGGTCTGCGAGGCTCGCTGGGCTGGCGATATCCGGGTCGATGCCGCCTCCGGTGAGGTACTCGAATACGAATAGTTTGATCAAAGGAAGGCGATCCATGCAGGTGATACCCGTTCTCGATCTGCTCGACGGTCATGTGGTGCATGCGGTGCGCGGCGAGCGTTCGCGCTACCGGCCGATTCGGTCATCACTGTGCGCGACGAGCGAGCCGGTCGAGGTTGCTCGGGCATTGCTTCGCGCGACGGGGGCGCGGACGCTGTATGTGGCGGATCTCGGCGCGATTCTCGAGCGTGGCGCGCATGTCGATGCGCTTGCTGCGCTTTGCGATGCCCTTGGGCAGGGCGTTTCTATCTGGCTCGATGCGGGGTTCAGCGACTTTGCATCGGTGCGGGCGTTGTTCGGTGCTTGCGGTGCGGGGGCATCGCTCGTGCCGGTGTTCGGGACTGAGAGTCTGCGAGATGCGGGCGCAATTTCGGATGCCGCTGCGGCTGGGTACGAGCCGGTTCTTTCGCTCGATTATCACGGCGGGCGGGCGTTGGGTTCGCTTCATGGTGATAGCGCTTGTTGGCCGAGGCGGGTCATCGTCATGACGCTCGATCAGGTTGGCGCGCGCGCCGGGCCTGATCTGGATACGTTTGCTGCCGTGCGCGGGATGGCCGGTGAGCGTCATTTGTTCGGCGCGGGCGGCGTGCGGGATCGCAGTGATCTTGCACGTGCTTCTCGCGCTGGCGCGCACGGGTGGCTTGTTGGGTCGGCGGTTCATGAGCTTGCACTTGGGGTTTCGGTTTTGGCCTGACTCAATATCTATGCCATCGAGAGATTGATTCGCATCGCGGGGTTTCTTGGTCGGGTTTGCTTGGTCTGCTGGGTCAGCAGGTGACAGTTTGTCGCGATTTGGGAGCATTTGGGGCTGCACTTGCTCTGCGTTGAGCTTGCTTTGCGTTGAGCCTACTTGCGTTGAACTTGTATTCGTGTCGGTCTATTAGCTCGCCCCTCCCCGGGGCGGGGGTCACTTTCTTTGCCGCTGCAAAGAAAGTAACCAAAGAAAGCAGCTTTTTTTTGAACCGCACGATGCACTAAGTTGTGTGGTCACTTCGTAGAACATCAGTGGCACTCAGCTTGAAAGAGCCTTGAATCACCTTCCGCGCCCGCTAATAACTAACGTCCTCCGAGCCCCTTGGCTCGACAACACCATTGGGGCACCACGCGCTACGTGCTATCAACGCTGTCGAGGGTTCAAATCAAGGACATGTAATGGGCGCAGCCGAAAAGCCACGCAGCAAACACGGTCCGAAGGCGGGAACAGTCTTGCACGATCGAGCGCCGCTCGACGTTGCAGTCGGCCTCGTAACAAGCGTCGCGCGACAGAGCGGTTGAATCACAACGGAGTGCGAAGCCCGAGCGAGAAAGGCTTCAATAACGGCATTCAATCAAATTGGTCACCCTTGAGCTGTAGCGTGGCCTGTTCATACAGTCGGTTTTGACGAGCCAAAGGGCTCGGAGGACGTTAGTAGTCAGCGGGCGCGGAAGGTAATTCAAGGCTCTTTCAAGCTGAGTGCCACTGATGTTCTACGAAGTAACCACGCGTACTGTGCTTCGGGCCTAAAAGAGCTGCTTTCTTTGGTCACTTTCTTTGCAGCAGCAAAGAAAGTGACCCCCGCCCCGGGGAGGGGCGCACTAATAGACCGACACGAAAAAAAAGAAAAAACAACCAAACCCGAGCGCCAGCGAAAACCCCCGTTCGGCATAGACCTTGCTAAAAGCTCGCCCACTATGTCCAGCTCACCTCCCCAAGCACCAGCAATAAGAACCTGTCCTTTCTGCCCGCTGCTATGCGAGGACATCGTGCTGACTGCGAGTCTGGAGGCATTGAACACGACGTGTCCGCGTCTAACGCGATCGCTCGCCACGTTCACGAGCAACGACGCAACAAAGAACTCCCAGATAAATGGCCAAAATACGGACCTAACCACAGCACTATCCGAAGCGGCAAAAATCCTAGAACAAGCCCGCCGTCCGCTCTTCAGCGGACTAGCAACCGACATCGCCGGCGCACGCGCGCTATACGAACTCGCGGCACACAGCGGCGCCATCCTCGATCATCTACACGGCGACGCGCTCGCCGCCAGCACACTCGCGCTACAGGATCGCGGCTCATTCTTCACTACGCTATCGGAGATACGCTCGCGCGCCGATCTGATCGTCGTCATTGCGTGCGAACCATCGCGGCGCTATCCGCGCTTCTATGAACGCGTGCTCAACCCCGACCGTCAAACCGATATCGTCTTCGTCGGATGCGACACAGATCCAGCCGCAAGCACCAACGCCAAAGCGATACTGCCAAACACCGATCCCTTCGACATCCTCGCTCTATGGTCCGCGCTGACGGAAGGCCGCAATGCCAATGCGCTCGCCGACGCGCCAACCGCGCAACAACTCGAAGCATTGCTCGAACGCATCCACACCGCGCACTACACTGCATTCGTCTACGAACCCGCCACGCTGCCCGCTCCGCACGCAGCCCTCGCCATCGAAGCGATCAACCGCATCGTCAAGACGATCAATCGCACCACACGCGCAGGCGCACTTGCGCTGACCGGCGACGACGGCGCACTCTCAGTCAATCAAACCGTCACGTGGCTATCGGGCTTTCCGTTGCGCACGCGCGTCGCGTATGGCGTGCCGCTCGAACATGATTCGCACCGCTATCGCACCGACGACCTATTGCGCCGCAAGGAGATCGACGCATTGCTTTGGATATCGAGCTTCGGCCCCGAGCCACTGCCTTCGTCGCTACCCGACGACGTGCCCGCCATCATCCTCGGCCATCCCGCAACGACGCACGCCGCACGCAACGCAACCACGGTCTTCATCCCCGTTGTGACACCCGGCATCGATAGCAACGGCCACCTTTTTCGCGTCGATGCCTCGGTCGTCGTGCCGCTCGTCGCTGCACGCGATACGGCTTTGCCAACCGTGGCCGCAATCGCCAGCGAACTAGTCCGCGCAAGGAGGCCGCAATGAGCCTCACGCGCATCAGAGGCGCCGCCGTCTACGATCCGGCGAACGGCGTCGACGGCGTCCGGCGCGACATCATCATTCGCGATGGCCGCATCGTCGATAACGCGCAGAGCGAAAGCATTCCGCCTGAACGCGACTTCGATGCGAGCGGCATGATCGCGATGGCCGGCGGCATCGACCTGCATTCGCATATCGGCGGCGGCAAGACCAATCTGTCACGCCTGCTCCTGCCGGAAGATCATCGCAGCGATGCACGCGCCGTCCCCGCCAAGCCCGGCGAAGGCCGCTATATGCGTCTTCCCTCGTGCGGAACATGCGCGCCCGGAACGCTTGCCACCGGCTATCGTTATGCGGAAATGGGCTACACCGCCGCGTTCGAACCGGCAATGGTCGCATCCAACGCACGTCACACGCACCTCGAAATGGGCGATACGCCGATCATCGATCACGGCGCCTACGTGATGATGGGCAACGACGAACTCTTCCTGCAGATGCTTGCTGGAAAGGAAGACTTCGAACGCATGCGCGATTACGTCGGCTGGACCATCGACGCGAACAAGGCGCTTGGCGTCAAGGTCGTGAATCCCGGCGGCATCTCCGCCTTCAAGTTCAATCAGCGTTCGCTCGATCTCGACGAAGCACACGTGCATTACGGCATCACGCCGCGCGACGTGCTAAGGATGTTGACGCGCGCGTTGAGCGAACTGCGCGTGCCGCATCCGTTGCATGTGCACGCAAGCAATCTCGGTGTGCCGGGCAACGTGCAATCGACGATCGCGACAATGGATGCATCCGATGGCCTGCCCATCCATCTCACGCATATCCAGTTCCATAGCTATGGAACCGAAGGGCCGCTCAAATTTTCATCGGGCGCACGCGCAATCGCGGAAGCGGTCAACGCACGGCAACACGTAACGATCGACGTCGGCCAGATCATCTTCGGCCAGACAGTCTCCGCATCCGGCGACACGATGATGCAGTTCCGCAATGCACCGCTTGCGCGTCCTCGCAAATGGATACTGGGCGATATCGAATGCGACGGCGGATGCGGCGTCGTGCCGTTCCGGTATCGCGAGCAGAGCTTCGTCAATGCGCTGCAGTGGATCATCGGGCTGGAGATCTTTCTGCTCGTCGATGATCCGTGGCGCGTATCGATGACCACCGATCATCCCAATGGCGGACCGTTCACGAGCTATCCGCATCTGATCCGCCTGTTGATGGACAAGCCGTTTCGCGACGAACAACTCGACAAGCTGAACGCCGATGCAAAAGCCGCAAGCGTGCTCAGTGAAATCACACGCGAACTCTCTCTTTATGAAATAGCCATCATCACGCGTGCCGGCCCCGCGCGTCTGCTTGGTCTCGCCGATCGCGGGCATCTGGGCGCGGGCGCGGCGGCGGATATCGCGGTGTATCGGGAAGACGCGGATCGCGAGCGCATGTTCACGTCGCCCGCACTCGTGTTCAAGGACGGCGAACTCATTGCGCGCGACGGAACCTTGCTGCAAACGCCGACGGGCGGGATTCACTTCGTGACGCCCGACTATGACCGCGCAATCGAACAACGCGTGCGCGACTACACGGACGCGAATCTGGCGGGAAGGTTCGAAAACATCGCGATCGGCGACGACGAAATGTGTACGGTCTGCAACGGCGGCAAGCTCTTGCCCGTCGCATGCGAACGGCGATGACCACCATGCGCATCAACGACACCGAGATCGACGATACCTTCGCCGAAGCCTTCCCGATGAAGGCGACGCGTCTGATCATTACCGCGCATACCTCGACGTGGGCGCGTCATGCCGCCAATTCGCTGACGGGCTTCGCTACGTCCGTCATCGATTGCGGATGCGAGGCGGGCATCGAACGCGACCTCGCTGGCGATGAAACTCCCGACGGAAGGCCAGGCATATCGGTGCTGATCTTCGCGGTGTCGTCGAAGGAATTGGCGAAACAGGTTGCGCGTCGCGTCGGGCAATGCGTATTGACGTGCCCGACGACGGCCGTCTATGGCGGAATCGATCCGTCGACCAGCCGTGCGCCGCTCTCCGACAATGCACCGCTGGGCGCTGGCCTGCGCTTCTTCGGCGATGGCTTTCAGATATCGAAAGTGCTTGGCACGACGCGCTATTGGCGCGTGCCCGTCATGGACGGCGAATTCGTCTGCGAAGAATTCACTGCAACCGTCAAGGCAGTGGGCGGCGGCAATCTGTTGTTTCTTGCGCGTGACATCGACAGCGCATTGCATGCGGCAGAAGTCGCCGTTGCCGCAATGCACAAGCTGCCCAATGTCATTACGCCTTTTCCGGGCGGCGTCGTGCGTTCCGGGTCGAAGATCGGTTCGAAGTACAAAGGCGCGACGGCATCCACGAATGATGCGTTTTGTCCCACGCTCGTCGGCTTGTCGAAGAAAAGCGAACTCACTGCGGAAGTGGCGTGCGTGCTCGAAATCGTGATCGACGGTCTCACCGATGCCGACGTCGGCGCGGCAATGACAGCCGGAATCACAGCAGCGACGTCTATCGGACGCACTGGCGGCGTCTTGCGCATTTCAGCCGGAAACTATGGCGGCAAACTCGGGCCTTATCACTTCAAGTTGCATGAGTTATCCGCTGGCGTCACTGGAGCACGCGCATGAACGCCATCACGCTGCGCGTAAAAAGTGCGCCTGGCTTTCGCGTGGATGGGTCCAAATTACTTCCTCTAATGCTTGCGCAAATGTCGTCTGCCGAACGTGCAAGACTGCCGCTGCACGCAGACGGTGAAACATGCGCGATCGGCGATCTTTTCGACATCGCCGAGGCCGATGCAGCCGATGCCTCTCTTCGTATAGAAGGCGACGTAGCATGGCTCGATCGCATTGGTGCGTCGCTTACCGAAGGCAAGCTCACGATTCACGGGAATGCGGGCGACTATGCGGGCATCGGCATGTCGGGCGGCGAACTGTCGATTGAAGGCGATGCGGGCCGGTTCACCGCATGCGAGATGCAAGCGGGACGCGTGACCATTCAAGGCAACGCCGGCGACTTCGCGGCGGGCGCGCTGCCGGGCAACATGGAAGGCATGAGCGGCGGAACGCTCGTCGTCCACGGCGATGCTGGCGCGCGCCTTGCGGACCGCATGCGGCGCGGCACTGTGCTCATCGGCGGAAATACCGGGGATTTTGCTGCGTCGCGCATCGTTGCAGGGACGGTCTGTGTCGCAGGACAAACGGGCGCACACCTGGGCTATGGTATGCGGCGCGGCACGGTCGTATTATTGAAGAACCCCTCACGCGTTCCACCCACCTTCACGGAAGGCGGACGCGGCTTCGATGTCTTCTGGCGACTGCTTGCGCGCATGCTCGCCAAAGAGATCGCGCCTTTCTCGACGCTCGCGCAGAACGCATTGCCGAAGCGCTATACCGGTGATCTTGCCGTAGACGGACAGGGGGAATTGCTGATCGCCAATTCATGAAACGACGATAACAATGGACCCTCTATCCGCCGCACCAATGCCCTTTCGCGAAGGAGGCATGCCATGACCGCAGTCGGCACCCGGCCCGCGACGCCCGGCCGGTCGACGGTGGCGAACGAACGCTTCGCCCGGCCGCTGATTGCGCTGCACTGGATCATCGGCATCGCCATCATTGCGATGCTGTGCATCGGCTTTTATATGGTGGGCCTGCCACGCGGACTGGCGTTCAAGTCGACCGTCATCAACTTTCATAAGTCGCTCGGTTTGACGATTTTCCTGCTGGTGCTGATCCGCATCCTGGTACGCCTGGCCTATGGCCGGCCGCCTCTGCCGCCGATGGGAGCGTGGCAACGCGCCGCCGCGAGCACCACGCAGGGTCTTTTATACGCAGGCATGGTCGCGATGCCGCTGACCGGCTATCTCGGCTCGTCGTTCAACAAATACGGCACGCGCTTCTGGGGCGTGCTTCTGCCACAATGGGGATCGGACGATAAAGCAATGCGCGAATTGTTCTTCGGCATGCATGGTTTCATTGCATGGATGCTGGCCGCGTTGATCGTTCTTCATTTTCTGGGCGCAATGAAGCATCAGCTCATCGATAAAGACGGGCTGTTAAGGAGAATGTGGCCATGACGTATTCGCGCGGGACCCGACGATGAAGATTCGCGTGTTGGGCTCATCGGCAGGCGGCGGCTTTCCGCAATGGAATTGCAACTGCCGCAATTGCGACGGCGTGCGCCGCGGCGTCATTGCCGCGCGTGCCAGAACGCAGTCGTCGATTGCGGTCAGTGACAACGGTGAAGACTGGCTGCTCGTCAACGCTTCACCGGACATACTCGCGCAGATTGCGGCGAACCCTGAGTTGCAGCCTGCGCGCCGCGTGCGCGATACGGGCATCGCCGCCGTCATCACGATGGACGCGCAGATCGACCACGTGACCGGCCTGTTGATGCTGCGCGAGCGCGGCACGCCGTTGCCGCTCTATACGACCGACGCGGTATGGCAAGACCTGTCGACGGGCTTTCCAGTCACATCCATTCTTTCGCATTACTGCGGCGTCGAGCATCGCCGCATTGCGCTCGATGGCGCGGCGTTCGGCGTGCCCGAACTGCCGCGCGTCAGCATCGACGCGCTGCCGCTGTCGAGCAAAGCGCCGCCTTATTCGCCGCATCGAGAAGCGCCGGAAGTGGGCGACAACATCGGCCTCATGTTCACGAACGACGTCACAGGCAAGCGCGCGTTCTATGCGCCCGGCCTCGGCGCACTCGAACCGCATGTACTCGATGCGATGCGCACTGCTGACCTCTTGCTCGTCGACGGCACGGTGTGGACCGACGACGAAATGATCCGCCTCGGCCTGACGAAGAAAACCGGCGCGGACATGGGACATCTCGCGCAAAGCGGTCCCGGTGGCATGATCGAAGTGCTCGATTCGATCGTCCGCGCGGACGTGCGCAAGGTGCTCATCCATATCAACAACACGAACCCTATCCTGATCGAGGACGGACCCGAACGGCGCATGCTGTCGGAGCATGGCATCCAAGTGGCGCATGACGGCATGAGTTTCGAGCTATGACATCGCGGAGAATCATTGAATGACTGGCAACGCTTTCACGCCGATGCTGAACCCCACGACCGGCCCGCACTTCACCGCACTGAAGGAAGCCGGCCCCGCGTGGACGCGCGAGCAGTTCGAAGAGCAACTGCGCGCGAAGGGCACGTCGTACCACATTCATCATCCGTTCAACGTGAAGATGAATAGCGGAGGATGCTCGCGTGAGCAGATACGCGGCTGGGTCGCGAACCGCTTCTACTATCAGATCAACATTCCGCTCAAAGACGCAGCGGTCATGTCCAATTGCCCCGATCGCGAGACGCGCCGCCGCTGGGTGCTGCGTATTCTCGATCACGACGGTTATGAAGAACAGCCCGGCGGCATCGAAGCATGGGCGCGTCTCGGCGATGCAGTCGGACTCTCGCGCGAAGATCTCTGGTCGCTTCGGCTCGTGACGCCGGGCGTACGCTTCGCCGTCGATGCCTACGTGAACTTCGCACGCCGCGCGCCGTGGCAGGAATCGGTGTGCTCGTCGCTGACGGAGATGTTCGCACCACAGATTCATAAGGACCGGCTTGCCACGTGGCCCGAGCATTACACATGGATCGAACCGGAAGGGCTCGCTTATTTTCGCTCGCGCGTGTCGCTTGCGCAGCGTGACGTCGAACATGGTCTCGAAGTGACGCTGTCGCATTTCACCACGCGCGAGCAACAGCAACGCGCACTCGATATCCTGCAATTCAAGCTGGATATTCTCTGGACCATGCTCGATTCAATCGAAAAGGCATTCCCGGCATGAGCGACATGAATCCGACTCAGCGCATAAACGAAGCCGTCGACGCTCCGGACGATGCCTTGCGTCCGAAGCTTAAGCGTCTCTTTCGCCTGCAATGGGAGCCTGCGCAAGACGCGCACGTGCTGCTTTACCCGGAAGGCATGGTGAAGCTCAATCAGAGCGCCGCGCAAATCCTGCTTCGTTGCGATGGCACGCGCGATATTCCCGCGCTCGTCGCCGATCTGGAACAGGCGTTCAACGCAGCCGGTCTTGGCGACGATGTGCGCGCGTTCATCGCCGGCGCGCGTGCCCGTGGCTGGCTGGAGTGAAAAGGTGCAAGCATGACCGATCTTTCCGAACCTATCGCCAAGCCCGAACACGAAGGGACGCCCATTGCGCCGCCGTTGTGGCTGCTTGCTGAATTGACGTATCGCTGTCCGCTGCACTGCGTCTTCTGCTACAACCCGGTGAATTACACGGACCATTCGCGCGAACTGGATACGGCGCAATGGCTCGACGTATTGCGTCAGGCGCGTGCATTAGGCGCAGCGCAACTGGGCTTCTCCGGTGGCGAACCGCTCTTGCGCGATGACCTCGAAACGCTCGTCGGTGAAGCCCGCAAGCTCGGCTTCTATACGAACCTCATCACGTCGGGCATCGGCCTGACGGACAAGCGCCTTACCGCGCTCAAGGACGCGGGCCTCGATCACATTCAGCTTTCGTTTCAGGACTCCACGCAAGAGCTGAACGACTTTCTATCGAGCACGAAGACATTCGACTTGAAGAAGCGCGTCGCCGGTCTCATCAAGGCGCATGACTTTCCGATGGTGCTCAATTGCGTGCTGCATCGCTATAACCTGCCGCATATCGGACGCATCATCGACATGGCGCTCGACATGGGCGCGGAGTATCTGGAACTCGCCAATACGCAGTACTACGGCTGGGCGCATGCGAACCGTGCGCAACTCATGCCGACCGCCGAGCAGTTGCAGGAAGCGGAAGCCGTGGTCGAACGGTATCGCAAGGAAATCGGCGACAAGTGCAAGATATTCTTCGTGGTGCCCGACTACTACGAGCGTCGCCCGAAGCGCTGCATGAATGGCTGGGGTTCGGTGTTTCTCGGCATCGCGCCGGACGGTGCGGCCCTGCCATGTCATACGGCGCGCACGCTTCCGGGTCTCACGTTCCCCAACGTGATCGACACGCCACTCAAGGACATCTGGTACGAAAGCGATGCATTCAACCGCTTTCGCGGCTTTGGCTGGATGAAAGAGCCGTGCCGCAGTTGCGATGAGAAAACAATCGATCTCGGCGGATGCCGCTGTCAGGCTTATCTGCTGACGCAAGACCCGGCGAATGCGGACCCCGTTTGCGATAAGTCCGCGCACCATGAGCGAGTAATCGAAGTAGTGCGCGCGGCCTCGATGAGACAAGAGCCGCAAGAAATGCCCATCGTCTTTCGTAACGATGCGAATTCGCGGCGTCTTGCTTCGACGCATCCAACGGATGGATCGGAAGTCGGAGAAAAATAATCATGCATGCCGATATCTCCGTGCTGCTCGTAGACGATCACGCCGTCGTGCGCGAAGGCTACAAGCGTCTGCTGGAACTCAGCCCCGATGTCAGCGTCGCGGGCGAAGCGGCGGATGCCGCGCAGGCTTATCAAAAGTTCTGCGCGTTGCAGCCCGATGTCGTCGTCATGGACCTTGCGTTGCCCGGCGCAAGCGGTATCGAAGCGATGCGTCGCATGCTTGCACGCGAGCCGCATGCACGCGTGCTGATCTTCAGCGTCCACGAGGAAGCGATCTTCGTGCGCCGTGCGCTCGATGCCGGCGCGCGCGGTTATGTCACGAAAGCCAGCGCGCCCGATGTGCTCGTCGAAGCGGTGCGCTCCGTTGCGCGTCGCGTCTGTTATCTGAGCCCGGATATCTCGCAAGCGATCGCATTGCGCGCGACGATTCAGGAAGGACCGCCGGGACGACAGTTATCGGCGCGTGAGTTCGAAGTGCTCCGTTTGCTCGTGCAAGGTTATACGCTGCCGAGCATCGCGGAGAAACTCGGACTGAGTCAGAAGACCGTGGCCAATCATCAATCGGTGATACGGCAGAAATTCGGCGCCGATAATGGCGTCCAGCTCGCGCAGATCGCGAATCGTCTGGGACTTCATTTTTCCGATCTCACTGGCGCACCCGACGCGCCTTCGTTCGGCTCGCTAGGCAGCGGCCGCCCCGCCTGAACGGGTACGCGTGCGCAGACCAGAAAGCCCTGGCCGGGACTGCTCGCAAGATGGAATTCACCGCCCAGCGCCTCGACGCGCTCGCGCATGCCGACAAGTCCCAGGCCCTTGCGCGGCACTGACAGATCGACGCCCGGGCCATCGTCCGCGATAGTCACGACGACCTCTCCAGAGCCTTGCTTCGTTTCCGGCGTGCGTACCAGATAGATTTCGACGCGTGATGCACGCGCGAACTTGGACACGTTCGTCAGCCCTTCCTGCACGAGCCGATAAAGCGCGATGTTGAGCGCATCGCCGAGATGGTCGAAATCGCCCTCTACCGTCAAGGTGAATTCCGCTTGCGGCAAGCGTTCGCGCCAGCCTTCGATGCAATGTTCCATGGCGGTCGGCAAGCCGAATTCATCGAGGCCGATGGGCCTTAGCTTGCGAGTCATGCCGCCGATTTCGCGGTACACGTGCGTCGCGCTTTGCATCAACGCCAAAGCAAGCCGATGAATTTCGTTCTCGCGTTCAGCGGACAGATCGCGGATGCGTGCCGCATCGAGCGATATCGCGTTGAGGTACTGCCCCAGTTCGTCGTGCAGCTCGCGCGCTAAATGGCGGCGTTCCGCTTCCTGCGCGGTAATGGCCTGATTGGCGAGCCGCCGGTTCTCAGCGAGCAGATGTTCCGCCTCCTGTTCGAGCGCATGGCTGCGGCGCACTTCGCGACGCGCGTCCTTGTAGCGCCGCCATGCGAACCACGCAAAGCCGAGCGCAAGCACGAACAGGGTCGCAGGAAGTTCATCGAGCTGAAAGCGCTCGGCGCTGCGCGTCCAGCGATAAGTGAATTCGCTGAAGTCGATCAGCGCGAAGCCTGCGCCCGCGACGATCGTCATCGCGAGCACGCATGCCAGATCGCGCGACGCCGTGGAGGGCGTGGCGCGTCTGGAAGCATCTTTAGCGCGAGAGGACAAGGATTCGGATGGCATCGCGGAATCCATTTTAAGCACGCCAGGCCCGCGCGATGGCGCATGCAAATGATGTTTGGGAACCCTTCCCTGCACGATCGGGAAAAGCTCCCGGTGCGCGCACGGATTGTTGTGCGACTCTTTCCATCAAAGGCCGATCGTTTCAAGGAAGCCACAAGAAAGAATAACCGGAGACGACAATGAGGAGCATGCCGCGCCAGTCCGCCATCGCGCATCGGTTCAAACCCCGAGCGGGACTGAAGCTCGTGTTCGGGAGCGCATTCGCGAGCATCACTGCCGGCGCATGGGCGCAAGCGGCCAGCGCGCCGCCGAATACGGAATTGCCGACTATCGTCGTGGTGGGAACCACACCCTTATTGGGCGTCGGCACGCCGCTCGAAAAGGTGCCGGCGAACGTGCAGACCATCAAGGGCAACGAGATCGAAGCGCAGCACTCCGCTACCGTCACCGACTATCTGCAGCAAAACGTAGTGAGTGTCGACGTCAACGACGCGCAGGGCAATTCCTCTCAAACGGATATCAATTACCGGGGTTTCACTGCGTCGCCCTTGCTCGGCACGCCGCAGGGTCTTTCAGTGTTTCTCGATGGCGTTCGCATCAATGAACCTTTCGGCGATGTCGTGAACTGGGATCTGATTCCGGAAGCCGCCATCAATACCATGCAACTCATTCCCGGTTCCAATCCGACCTTCGGCCTTAATACGCTCGGCGGCGCAATCGCCATCACGACCAAGAACGGCCGCACGAATCCCGGCGGGAACATCGATATCAGCGGCGGATCGTGGGGCAAAAAGACTGCGCAGATCGAACAAGGCGGCGTGATCGGCAGTAACCTGGACTACTACTTCACGGCCAACATCGCGAATGACAACGGCTGGGCGGCACAGAATTCGAGCCGCTTGCGTCAGGCATTTGCGAAGCTACGTTACACGGACGCCGACACCACTATCTCTCTCTCGATGGGCGGCGCGGACAACACGCTCAACGGATCGCAGACCATTCCGCGATCGTTTCTCGACAACTACAAGCAGGCTTATACGTTTCCCGACACGAATGAAAATCAGGTGGGCTATATCACGCTGTCGGGCGAGCACTACTTTTCGCCGAATGTGGAGTTGAGCGGCAATCTGTATTACCGGCACTATCGCAACCGCAACGTGAGCAGCAACGTCAACGACAATTACGGCGAAGCCGATGATGACGGCACGATAGATCTCACGCAGGCGACCAACGATCAATCCGTGATCGTGACGGACAGCTATGGCGCAAGCCTGCAACTGACGCTGCTCAACAAGCTGTTCGGCATGGACAACCAGTTGATTCTCGGCGGAGCAGGCGACTTCGCCAATTCGCATTTCACTCAGTCGTCGCAGCCCGCGGAGTTCACCGATAGCCGCGCGACCATCGGCCTCGGCCCTTTCGTGCCGACGACGAACGCAAAGACGCGCAATGAAAATTGGGGCATTTACTTCGAGAATACGCTGTCGTTCACCGAGCAATGGTCGATGACGCTCGCGGGCCGCTATAACTGGGCCAAGGCGACCATCGGCGATGAAAGCGGCGTGCAGCCGCTCCTCGATGGACGGCACACGTTCTCGCGTTTCAATCCGGCAATCGGCTTCAACTGGAACCCGACGCCGTGGTTCACGGCGTATGCGACCTACAACGAAGGCATGCGTTCGCCGACGGCAATCGAGCTTGCGTGCGCGGACCCGAACGCCCCGTGCTCGCTTCCAAACGATTTCATTGCGGACCCCGAACTAAAACCGGTCATCTCGAAGACGTTCGAAATAGGTGCACGCGGACATATCGGCACATCGACGACCTGGAGCGCCGCGTTATACAGCACGACGCTCGCGGACGACATCCAGTTCGTCAGCAGCGAAGGCGCAACGAGCACGCTCGGCTACTTTCAGAACGTCGGCAAGACACGCCGTCAGGGTTTCGAACTCGCGGGCCGCACGCGATGGGGACCGCTCGGGTTCGCCGCGAGCTACAGCTATGTGAACGCGACGTATCGTTCCACATGGAGGGAGAACAGCGCCAGTAATTCGAGCGCGGACGCGGACGGCAACATTACCGTGCATTCCGGAGACCGCATTCCCGGCATTCCCGCGAATACCGTGAAACTGCGTGTGGACTACAACCCACTCTCGCGATGGAACATCGGCACGAATCTCACGTATCGCAGCAATATCTTTGCGCGCGGCGACGAGAACAATCAGGATGTGAACGGCAGCATCGCCGGCTATTTCCTGATCGATCTCGACACGACCTATAACGTCACGAAGCAATTGCAAGTCTATGCGACGGCCAAGAACCTGCTCAACAAGCGCTACGCGAACTTCGCAATTCTCGGCGAGAACTTCTTCAACGGGCCGAATCATACCTTCAACGGCGCGGATACGACCAATGAGCAATTCCTCGGCATTGGTGCGCCACGCGGCGTCTGGGTCGGCTTGCGCTATGCATGGAATTGAGTGCTGCTGCTAGCTCCAACTCAGCGCGGTTTGAACGGATAGATCTTTGCAGGCCGCCGTTGCCGCAAGTCGGCCAGGAATTTCTCGACGAACCGGCCGAGTGCGTTGGCCTTGAGTTGCTCGAGCATCCGCATGGCGTCGCTGGGCGATTCCGGTCCCATCACGAGCGCGCCCACGCCCAGCGCCCCAAGATGCGCGACGAGCGCGCACGAGGAAAGCGAGCCGGCATCGAAGAGGCGAAGCGCGTCGGCGGCATCGTCGTCCAGTTCGATGCCTTCCTGTATGCACTGCTCGTAACGAAGCTCGCCGTGCTTGCCGACGTGTGCGGGCAGCCATCGGCAATTGCCCGTGCTGCCCTGGGCCGCAATCAGAATGCGCCTGCTCACCGGAGTATCGGATATTGCGTCGAACGCCTCGGCTAATGTAAGCATGATTGTCCTCGCCGGAGAGCCTATCTGATACTAGCAGCCGCTCACAGCGAGGCGGAAGGTGGATTGAGCAACGATGCGCGGTGCAAAGCGAAACGGCCGTGCGGCCAGCGGGATCAGCGGCCCGCTATCGATCCCGCGCTCGGCGGATACGTGACGATGCCCCATGCAAGCGGCAAATCGCCGATCTGGCTCACGGTCTGGAAGTTCGACGCATCGAGCACATACACCGCATTGGAGCGGCCGCATGCCAGCAGCAGCCGCGATCCATCGGGCGTGAAGCTGAAATGCCAGCAGCGCTGGCCGACGGGTATGTCGCTCATGTGCGCGTAGGTCGCGCCGTCGAACACTTGCAGGATCTTGTCCCGCGATGCAACCACGATCAGGCGCTTGCCCGAGGGATCGAACGATACGCCATAGGGGCCGGCTTTCGTATCGACCGTCTTGACGACCTTCAGATCCTTGCCGTCCAGCACGATGAACTTGTTCGTATTCTCCAGCGTGACGACGTATTGCTTCCCATCGGGCGATATCTTGATGCCGCGCGGACGCGCGCCCTTCTGCAGTTCGATGGTGCGGACCGGCTTGCCCGTGCGCGCACGGTAGACGGACACGGTGTCGTCGCCTTCGTTCGTGACGAGAATCAGCGTGCCGTCCCGCGAAAATTCGACGCCTTCCGTTTCATGGCCACTCTTGACCGAACGCGTGACCTTCAACGCTTTTATATCGACGATGGCAATTTCGGCGGGCGGCGAGTTCGCGTCGTCGTCCTTCTCTGGCTCGCCCGGCTTGGGCGGCGCGCCGGATTCGCCCGGCTCATACGTCACATACGCATAGCCGCCGTACACACGCACGAATTCCGGGTTCTTGCCGATCTTCACGCGCCGCGTGACCTTGCCGGAAGCGGTATCGATTTCCGAAAGATCGCCCGTCGATTTGTTGGCGACATACAGGCGCGTGCCGTCCTGATTGAGGCTCAGGCCGCGCGGGCCGTCTTTGCCCACGTCGATGGTTCTGGCAAGCGAGAAATTCGCGAGATCGATCACGCCGACCCCGGCGGTTTCGCTGGTCACATAAGCGGTCTGAGCCGTGGCGTGCGCGCTGAATGCGGAGAGAAACAAAGCGGGTGCGAGAAACGACGCGCACGCCAGGCGCGCCGCCTTGATGGTGACTTGCATGAGCGTCTCCAGCTGAACGTTCTTTGTTCGTTCTATGGCGGGCCTTTTCGGGTGAGCCTGGCCCAACGACTAACTTAGCGCAGGAGACGCCGCGCACGCAATCGCATCGGGCGGGAGAAATTCCCGAATTCCCTCGCAAAGGATCAATGAAGCGCGGACGCATCGTTCGCGAGAAGATCGACCAGTGCTTTTGCGCCGCGTCGCCAGGACTGATCCGTATTGCCGCGAATATCGACCGAACGCTGAAAGAGCGTTGCGCCGCTGTGGGCGTCCTCTACCCGCAGGTTCATGTTGAGTATCAGATTGCTGATCTTCTGCACCCAGCACACGCCGACGCGCGACGCGCCCAACTCACGCGCCACACGCAGCTCGCATCCATTGCATGCGCTCATGTCCTGACCGCTTTGCAGCGAGGCGATGAGATCGCTTGCACGCGCGTTATCCGCGACTTCGAACAGCGCGCGTTGATGTACGTCATCGCGCAAGGTGCTGCTGATCATCTGAAGCCGCTGGCTTTGAATGCGGTTGATGTCGGCGTCGTTGTAGGCGGCGTTATCGTCGATGAGCGTGCAGTCGAGCAGTGCAATAGATTGCCGCGCCTCTTGCGCGAGAACGCAGCCGCTAAAAAGCACTGCACTCGCGAGGATAAAACTCACTGCCCGAACAATGACGGTCATGGTCCAGTCCCGATAGATGCGCCAACACCACGGTGTTCATCTGTTCGCGCGACTCCAACATACCGCCGCCTGACGACCTGATCAAGTGCGGCTGTTGCGCGCTGCGCCAAGCCCCACGCCCAGGCGGCGCAAATTGGCATAGGCCTTGCAAAACTCGTGGCGACCATCGCGATGCTCGATCCACTTCAAGCTACCCGCCAGGAGCACCACCATGAAACGCACTCTCGCCATTGCGGACCTTCCGCCCGATACTCAGACCCACGACGAAGCCACGCTCTCGCAGCAACAGATGCAGCGCATCACAGGCGGAAGGGCCGTGTCCGCCATCGTCGATGGCCGCTCGCCCGGAACCGTCGATGACTGGGGCATCAACATCGCCATCTTCGAAGGGCGCATCAGCGGACCGTATATCGTGTGATGCGGCGTTGGCGGCTCGTGTCCATCGCGTGCGAGCCGCTCGTGGCAACCCGTCGTTCCCCGATGGATTCGCGTGCCGAAGTGGAGTAACGTTGCAATGCGAGCCTGGCAACGACAGGGAGGCGATCATGTCCGGCGAACCCGCTTCACAATGGCAGGTCTTCGAATATGAGGGCTTCGACATACACGTGCTGCCGCAAATAAAACCGACGCCGGAGCACGCGCCTCCACGCGCGGCCGAGCGATATGTGTTCATCGGTCGTGTATGCCGCCATGGAACGAACGCCGATACGCCTGCGGAAGCCGTATATTTCCACGCCGATGGCGATGATGAATACCGGACCGCGCAAGACGCAGTGGACGAAGCGCGGCATATCGGCAAGAGCATCATCGACGGCACGCATCCGGATTTATCGGTGCTGTCTATCGTTTCGCATCGTCATCCCGAATGACAGCCCCACGCATGGAACCTTCGGATCACGATGATGCGCGCGTCGAAAGTCTGAGCGCAATCACGCTCGCGACGCACGACATGCCACGTGCGGTGCGCTTCTATCAGGCGCTCGGCTTTCGCATCGTTCACGGCGGCGCTGATGAAGCGTTCACCTCTTTCGCGCTGGGCAGTTCCTTTCTCAACATCACCAGCGAAACGCACGGTCCCATTCAATGGTGGGGCCGCGTCATCATTTACGTGTCCGACGTGGATGCGTTCTATCGCAAGGCGCGCGCAAGCGGCATCGAGCCGCTGTTTGCGCCGCGCGATGCGCCCTGGAACGAGCGCTATTTTCATCTCACCGATCCCGACGGTCACGAACTCAGCTTCGCGCGTCCGCTATAACGCATCGGGCCGGGCATGTGTTTCGCTAGTGCCTCTTTGACGGTAACCGTACGCACCGGTCCGACGATATGACCGTTCGCGCACATACCGGCGCACGACACGTGTTGAACATACAAGGCACATCAACGCCTTAATTAAAGCTTGGTCATGTGCTGTTGCTATTTCGCAAAAAGGCACGACGCTGGCGGTTTCACGGCGTAGAGTTCAAGTGCTTTGTCACGATTGTGGTGCGTTGCGGCAGGCATTCATGCGGCTTAAAGCCTCGTGCGCTTCTAGCCGATATCCAGACATGAACGCCGCGTGCAGGAGACTTCAGATGAAAAGCATCAACGAACGATCCCTACGTTCTCAAGTGGAGAAATGGCTCGCGCCGGCAAGCGTGCCAGTGCATGTCACGAAGTTCAGCCGTACCCGCGCCGATCACACGCGGTACGTGTGCGTCGAAACATTGCAGGGTGCTGCGTCGAGAGCCTTATTCTTCTTTCGACACGATGACGGACAGTGGTGCGTTTATCCGCCCGCGCCGCAGCGAGCGAACATCAGGCGAGAGCGGCTCGCTGCGTGACCGGAAGCCTCAAAGACGCATGTTGTTGAAGAACTGAAACCACATTGCGCCAAGCGGGTTCATTGCGCGGGCGCTTTGATCGGCAGTTTGAGCCGGCGCTTCCTTCGTCTCGGTCGCGGGCTCAGGCGCGGATTCGGCCTTTGCCTTCGCTTCGCGCGACTCATGCAATGCGACGACGCTCTCCGCAATCTGCCGAGCCGTCGCTTCGTCGCAATCCTGGCCGAGCAGCACGCCGAACACGACGTCACCGTTATGCCCTTCCGACGCAAAGCGCATCCCAAGCGATACACGCTTCGCATAGAGCGCCTCGCGCGCCGCTTCTTCCTCGCGTAGCTGCGCTTCACGGCGCTCCATTTCTTCCGCGAAGATACGGTCGTATACCTCGCGTTGCGCGGGGTCCGACAAAATGGCGTAAGCCTCTTTTATCTCGTGAAACTTCGCATGGGCGGCCTCTTCATTGCCGACGTTGCGGTCAGGGTGGCAACGCATCGCGGCCTTGCGATACGCCCGCTTGATCTCTTCCTCGGTGGCGTGCTCATCAACGCCCAGCGTTTCGTATAACGTTGCCATCAGCGCTCTTTAGCGTTCGTTGAAGGAAAGGGCACAGGCATCCTAGCACGCTAAAACGGGCCTTTTGTGTCTAGCGCCGCGTGATGGCGCGAATGCCTGATGCGCCCATCAGATCGAAAATCGCGCGTGCGGGCCGCAGATAATGCGCGATGTGCAGTCGGATCACGATCACCGCGACGACGAAGAAGCCGAGCGTCACCCACAGATATTCGCTGCGCCCCGCGACGACGCCATAGCGCGTATGCAGCAGCACGAAGACCAGCCAGGCGAACGCCGGCGCATGCAGGCTCCAGTGCCGCTGCGCGAAGTGCCATGCAAGCCGTTGCACGTCGCGTCTTGCGCTGCGATCGAGGCCGGCGAGTTCAGGGCGTCCGCGAAAAGCGAATGGCATGACGTAAGGGCTGCGACGTCGTCGAGAGAGGATGCATCCAGCATAGCGCGCCGACGGCAGTCCGAGGCATCGAGTAGACTGGCGCACATGCACGTCAATCGAATCGGAACCGGCACCGGAACCGCCGGGCCGCTGCGTTCGAGCGCATTCGCGAGCCACGCATCATGAAGGGCGGCAACTTTCGCATCACGGCGGCTGTCGTTGCCAGTGCGCTCTTTATGCAAAACATGGACGGGACCATCGTCGCGACCGCCATCCCTGCCATGGCCCGCGATCTTCATGTCGATCCCGTTCATCTGAGCAGCGCCATCACCGCGTATCTCGTCGCATTGACGGTGTTCATTCCGGCCAGCGGATGGGTGGCCGACCGCTTCGGCGCACGGCGCGTATTCATGTGGGCGATCGCGACGTTCACATTGGCGTCGATCGCGTGCGCCGCCGCGATGAATCTGCCGCAACTGCTTGCCGCGCGCGTCGTGCAAGGTCTCGGCGGCGCGATGATGGTGCCCGTCGGCCGGCTCATTCTGTTTCGTGACGTCAAGCGCGAGGAACTGCTGCAAGCGACCACGTGGCTGACGATGCCCGCGCTCGTCGGCCCGTTGCTCGGCCCGCCGCTCGGCGGCTTTCTCACAGATACGCTCTCGTGGCGCAGCATCTTCTGGGTCAATGTCCCGGTCGGCGTCATCGGCTTGTGGCTCACTTGGAGGCTGTTGCCGCCATCGCCGCCGGAAAGCCGCACGGCGCCCGATCTTCGCGGCATGCTGCTGTCGGGCGCATCGCTCAGTCTGTTCATGATCGGCATCGAGAGCGCCGGGCGCGACGTGTTGCCTGCGGGCGTGCCGTGGATCTGCGTCGCAACCGGCTTGCTGCTTTTCCGCGCGACGATACTGCATTGCCGGAAGACGCCGAATCCGGCCATCGATTTCTCGTTGCTGTCGATCCCGACGTTTCACGCGGCCACCATCGCCGGCAGCCTGTTCCGGGCGGGTGCGGGCGCGCTGCCGTTCCTCGTGCCCCTGACGTTGCAGGCGGGCTTCGGCTACAGCGCATCGGCGAGCGGCCTCATCACGTTCGCAAGCGCACTCGGCTCGTTCTGCATGAGGCCGATGACCGCGCTCGCGCTGCGCCGATTCTCCGTCCGTACGGTGCTCTGCGCGGGCAGCGTCACTTTCGCGGCGGTGCTCGTCGTTTGCTCGACGATGTCGCAAGCGTGGCCCGCGAGCGCCATCTTTCTGTTGCTGCTGGTCGGCGGCCTGGGCCGTTCGCTCAGTTTCGCGACGATGGGCGCGCTCGCCTTCGCCGACGTGCCGAAAGCACGCCTCGCCGCGGCGACCTCCTTTCAGGGAACCGCGCAGCAGTTGATGAAGGCGTTCGGCGTCACGGTCGCCGCCGGGACGATCCAGGCCACAATGCTCGTATCGGGCAGCACGCAGACCGAGCGGTGGCAGCTCGCGTGCGGATTCATCGCGACGGCGCTCCTCGTGCTCGCGTCCTTGCCGATGTTCGCGCGCCTGTCGCACGACGCCGGCGAAGGGATTTCGGCCCCGTCGGCCAAGCGCGCGGAGCGGACGTAGGCGCGTATTTTGGAGGAAGTACTTCTTCCACGTTGCAAAACAATTCTTCAGATCTAGGACAAGTCCATGATCTGCAAGGGGAATTTGTCGGGCTATAATGCGGCTCCGCTGTTTCTCACCGAGTCCGATGCGCCGCACATCCCTTCTGATCGCCCTCTTGCTGACTTGCACCCAAGCCGCCTTCGCGCAGGAAAGCGCGCCCGCCGCCTCCGATGTCGTGGCGCAAAATGCCGTGCAGCAGGACACGCGAAGCGAAGAAGCGCATCACAAAGTCTCCGAAACCATCACGCGCCGATTCGGCATCGCACGCGACAAGGCGCAGGCCATCGCGACGGCGGTCATGTCGTCGGCTTCGAAGTATTCGCTTCCCCCGGCGCTTTTGCTCGCCATCATCTCGATCGAATCGCGTTTCAAGGAAACGGCCAGGGGCGCGAACAACGCCACGGGGCTGATGCAGGTCGTGCCGTCGGCGCACAAGAAGCTGGTGCGCGATGTCGATCTGATGGAGCCGGAAGCCAACATCGAAGTCGGCTCGGCCATCTTGCATGGCTATCTGAAGTCTGCAAAAGGCGATGTCGATGCCGCGCTGAAGAACTACGGCGGATCGAGCGCCTATGCGCAAAAGGTCAGCCTTCGCGCGAAAACGTTTGAGCCGGTCACCGCGCCTGCTCAGTAACCCATCATCTTCTAGTTGTTCTCTTAGCCCGCCGCCGCGTGGCGGATGCCGCTTAGCCCGTTCAGGCTCGCGACGATCGCACCCGCTTGGCACTCATTGATCATCGACACGGCGCATCAATAGCCCTGTTGCTGGCCGCTGCCGTTCGACATACCGCCCGGGCTTGCGCTGCCCGTGCTGCCCGGACCGCTGCGTTGCATGGTGCCCTGGCCCATGCCGTTGTTCGCGCCGTTATTGCCCATGCCGCTCTTGGCGCCGGTTCCGGTGCCGGTCGTGCCGTCGCTCGTTCCGCCCATCCCGCTGCCGCCCATGCCGACGCCGCCGCCCTTGCCTGCCGCGCCCGTGCCCGCACCCGCCGATCCGTTGCCGCCCGCGCCCATGCCGCCGCCGACGCCGGCCGCACCCGCGCCGCCACCGCCGCCCGCGCTGCCTCCACCGCCCGCACCGCCGCCACCGCCGCCCGCTTGCGCATAGACGCCGCCCGACAGGCCGAGGACGAGCGCCGAGGCCACCAGTTTCATCGTGATTGCTTTCATTGCGGATCTCCCAAAGTTAGCGTGCCGGCTGCGCATATCGTTTTGCTGCAGCCGCTCCTTGCTGGCGCAAGCACCGTGCCGCGTTCGATCAGGCGTCAATAGCCGTAGCCTGCGGGCGCGCATGGGACGTACGCCCGCCGATAACCGTCATAGCAGTAGCCTGCGGGCGGAGCCGGTTGCGCATACGCGGGTTGGGCATAGGCCGGTTGCGCATAGGCCGGTTCTGCATAGGCCGGCTGTGCATACGACGGCTGCGCATTGGCGACCGATGTCACGAGCGCGCCCAGCACAGCGCCGCCGATCAACGCGCCGATGATCGCGCCGCCGTCGCCGCCGCGACCGCCGCCATGTTCGCCACCGTACCCGCCGCCGCGCCCGTGCGCCGAGGCCTGGCCCGCCATCGACAGACTACCGATCATCAACAAGACAAGTGCTCCGCGCTTCATGGTGTTTCTCCTGATCCCGTTGTCCGGGTTTGTGAGAAGCATCTTAAGCAGGCACTAAGGAAATAACTGATGCAGTTGGTAACGTTGCATTTCAACGCTTACAAATGATGATTCGGATGACGAACTAAAACGGCGGCTGTTACAAACGCGGAAAAATTCGCTTGTTGGTAACACTTGCGTTCTTGAACTTTGCAACGGCTTCGCGCATGCATGACGCCTGTTTCATTTGCTAGCGGCTGGTTACCGTTTGTCACCAAACAGCGGTCAACGATCGACGATGGCTTCGCGTTTTCATCGTCACATGCCGCGCATTGGCATGCGTCGTTGAAAAACGCAGGATCTCAAGGAGTCGAACAATCATGAAGAAAATCGTCGCTGCTCTCGCATCCACGCTGCTCGTCACCACCGTATTCGCGCAGACCGCCACAACCGACGCTGACAAGGCGCAAGTGAAGGCCAATCACGAGAAGACCGAGGCCCAGGCCACGGCCAACAAGAAGAAGGCCGAAGCTCAACACGATGCCGCCAAGGCCCAGGCATCGGCGAACGAAGACAAGGCATCGGCGCAAGCCGACGCCAACAAGGAAGCCGCGAAGGTAGCGCGGGCGACCACGGCGGAGCAAGCCTCCGACGCGCGCGGTGACGCCACGAAGGCACAGGCGAAAGCCAACAAGAAGAAGCACGCTGCACAGGCCAAGGCCGATGACAAGAAGCACGACGCAGCGAAGGATGCCAACGTGGCGCAAGCCAAGGCCGACAAGGAAAAAGTCGAGGCGCAAAGCGACGCAAACAAGGCGGCCGCCGATGCGAAGGTCGACGCCGCGAAGAAGTAAGGGAAGCCGGCGCGCATAATCGATCATCGCATTGCGCACGCGGGCCGTCGAGTCGTCGATTCCTTCGGTCCCGTGCGTTGACACATCGAGCGAGCCTTCGGGCTCGCTTTTTTCATCGCATCGACTTATCCGGTTCATTCGATACGTTCGATCTCCGCCGCGCCCACCTCATGCTCGGCGCTCGCATGATGCTCGCTCATCGGCGCTGCGCGACGCTGCGCGCGTTCATGCATCAGGAGCCTTCCGCTATGCACGGCGGTCAGCGCAACCGCCAGCCAGATCGGACCATACGTGCCGAGCTTGTCCGCCGAGAACGGCTCGCCGAGCAATAGCACCGCTACGCCGACGAGCAACACAGGTTCGACGTAACCGAGTATGCCGAACAGCGCGAGCGGCAAATAGCGGCTCGCACGGAGATACGATGCGAGCGCGATCGTGCTGAGTGCGCCGAGACCGGGCAGCAGCACCATCGAAAGAAGCGGCGCACCGGCGACCACGGCAAAGGAACCGCGTGCAGCCAGCGTGATCAGCGCAAATGGCGCGATCAACATGATTTCGACCGCGAACGCGACGAGCGGATCGGCGTCGAGCCGACGCCGCAACAGGAAATATGGCGGATAGCCCAGCATGACGACGAGCGTCGGCCAGGCAAACGCCTGCGTGACGATCAACTCATGCGCTACGCCGATCGCCGCTGCCGCGACACCCGCCCATTGCAGCGCATCGAGCCGCTCGTGGTAATGGAAGCGCCCGATCAGCACCATCACGAGCGGAAGCAGGAAATAGCCGAGCGACACTTCGAGCGCGCGGCCATGCAGCGGTGCCCAGAGAAAGATCCACAGCTGCAAGCCGAGCAGCGTAGCCGAAACGGCGAATCCAGCAAGCAGGCGCACGTTTCCGGCAAGCTTCGCAACGAGCGCGCATAATTGCGGCCATCGATTGCGAACGGCCACCAGCAGCAGCGCGCCGGGCAACGTCCAGACCATGCGCCACGCGAAGATGTCGAGGCCATCGAGCGGGGCGAGCCACTTCGTATAAGCGGACATGAGCGCGAACAACGTGGAAGCGGCGACGGACAATGCAATGCCGCGGCCCATGACATGCTGATTCATCGAGATTTCGCGCGTCAGCGCCAGAATGCGTTCAGCGGCATTCTAAACGCAGCATCGGCGTGACCCGCGTCTAGCGTGTTTTTTGCTTCACCGCCAATCGATACCTCCCGAAAGCGTCATTGCATCAGCAGCATCCGAGCGCTGTGCCCCGTTCCGAGCGGGGCACGCGAAGAAAAAGCCGCAACGATGGAGACGTCATGACTCAGCCCGCCTTGTCGCCCCGTTTTTCCAGCGCCTTTGCAGAAGCCGTCCACGCCGGTCTTTCGAGGCGGCCGCAGAAAGAGCTTCCGTCGATGTATCTGTATGACGAAGTCGGCTCCGCCCTGTTCGAAGTCATCACCGCCTTGCCGGAATATGGCGTCACGCGCGCGGAAGAACGCGTGCTGAAGGCGCATGCGGCGGATATCGTGAATGCGCTGCCGGCCAACGTGAAGGTCGCGGAACTCGGCAGCGGCAGCGGACGCAAGACGCGGCGCATTCTGGAAGCGCTGTGCAAGAAGCAGCCCACTGCGTATTACCCGATCGAGATATCGCGCACGGCGTTGCAGTTGTGTCATCGCGAGCTTGGGGATATCGAACGCGTGTCGATCGTCGGTTACGAGCGCGATTACCTCGCCGGCCTCGCCGAAGTGAGCGCGAAGCGAAACAAGGGCGAGCACTTGCTCGTGCTGTTTCTAGGCAGCACCATCGGCAATTTCGCGCGTCTTGCCGCGACGAAGTTTCTCCGCTCGATCCGCGGCATGCTCGAACCCGGCGACGCGCTCCTGCTCGGCACCGATCTCATCAAGCCGCTGCCGACGCTGATCGCAGCTTACGACGATCCCATCGGCGTGACGGCCGCGTTCAACCTGAATCTGCTCGCGCGAATCAATCGCGAACTGGGCGGAGACTTTCCGCTCGATGCCTTCGAGCATGTCGCGCGCTTCAATCCGGATGCGCGCAGCATCGAAATGCATCTGCGCGCGAAGCGTCCGTTATCGGTGCGTGTGCGCGACGCGGATCTGCACGTCGACTTCGAGCAGGGCGAAACGATCTGGTCGGAAAGCAGCCACAAGTATGCGGCTGAGGAGGTCGCCCCGATCGCCGCCGATGCGGGCTTCGAATGCACGCATCAGTGGCGCGATGAAGAGTGGCAGTTCGCGGAAAGTCTGCTGGTGGCGCGTTGAGCGTCAGTGCTGTTCGAAGCGTTCATAGCGCTTCTCGACGTAACGCTCTTCGCTGAAGAAGTCCGTGACGCGCGCATGCGGCGGGCCGCGGCGCAGCCATTCGAGCATCAGGTCGACCTGATTGGCGGCGCCCTGAATGACGGCTTCGACGGAGCCGTCATCGAGATTGGCGACCCAGCCGCGCACGCCGAGCGCGTGCGCGCGTCTGACCGTGTGATGACGAAAGCCGACGCCCTGCACCACGCCTTTCACACGCACATAATAAGTTTCGATTCTCGTATCCAGATCCGGGCCCGGCATCGTGCATTCCCTCCATGTCCTCACATGGCCGCATTGTAGACACGACTGGGACTGCGCGTATGAGCCGGCTCAACTCAGCCTGAACGGTTGTGCGAGATCCGCGTGATCGCCCGCATGTGGACGCACGATGCGCGGCAGCGTCACTTCGAATGCCGTGCCCGCTTCTGGGGAAGAGCGCACCTTCACTTCGCCGCCGTGCATTTCCGCGATCTCGCGCGTGATGTAAAGCCCAAGCCCCAGACCGCTCGATTCGTTCTGACGCCGCCCCGAACGATAAGGCGCAAAGATGCCTGGCAGGATTTCCGCCGGAATCTCGCCGGCGTTCTGCACGACGATCTTCACGTCGTTCGCGCCGCCTTCGAGCCGCACTTGTACCGACGATCCTTCGAGCCCATGTTGCAGCGCATTGCCGATCAGATTCGAAAACACCTGCGAAAGCAGATCGCCATCGCCTTGCAGGAGCGTATCGCCTTGACGCAGCACGAAGATGCGTCCCTTGCCGACGCGCGCCTCGTATTCCTCGACGATATTCCTGGCGAGCGTCGCCAGTTCGACGGCGCGCGGCTGCAACGTCACGCGCCCGCCGCGCAGACGCGCGAGATTGAGCAGCTGGTCGACCATGCGAACCATGCGCATGCCGCTCGACTTGATGCGCGTGCCGATATTCGCGACGTTCTCGTCCTTCACGAAGCGCGACAGGTATTCCGCCGATGCGATCACCGCCGACAGCGGCGTGCGCAGATCGTGGCCCAGCACGGCCATCAGCATTTCGTTCGCGTCGAGCAACTGCTGCATCGTCGCGAGTTGCGTCGCGAGCTGCTGCTTTTGCCGCTCCATCTGGATGAACACATCGACCTTCGAATTGAGGATGCGCGAATCGAACGGCTTGTAGAGGAAGTCCACCGCGCCCGCTTCGTAGCCGCGAAACGTGCGGCTCACGTCCTGCGCCGTCGCGGTGAGGAAGATGATCGGCACGTGCGCCGTGCGGGGGCTGCCGCGCATCAGTTCGGCAAGCTCGAAGCCATCCATGCCGGGCATGTTGACATCGAGAATGGCGAGCGCGACTTCGTGCTTGAGCAGCAGTTCGAGCGCGGCCGGCCCCGATTCGGCCTTCAGCACCGACAGATCCGGCCGCGCGAGCGATGCTTCGAGCGCCGTGATGTTGTTGCGGATGTCATCGACGATCAGCACGTGGATGGGTTGCGTCATCTGGTGACTCCTTGCTTGGGCCATGCCTTCGTTCATAGCGTTCATCTTTGCATCCGGCGTGTGCGTGTATGCATGGCGAGGCGCGCCGCCATGTCGTCGAGCGTGAGCACTTCGTTGGCCGCGCCTTGTGCGATCGCCGCCTGCGGCATCGAAGGCGCCGATGCCGTGTCCGGGTCCTGCGCCCAGCATGCGCCGCCCGCATCGCGAATGGCGCGTGCGCCGCGCCCGCCGTCGTCGTTCGCACCCGACAGCACGATGCCGAGCAGCCGCTCGCCGTAGGCATGCGCCGCCGATTCGAACAGCACGTCCACCGAAGGACGCGAGAAGCGCACCGGCGGATCGACGGACAGCGCAATCGCGGGCGGCGCGCCGTCTTCCGCTTCGACCATCATGTGATAGCCGGGCGGCGCGAAGTAGATGACGCCGGGCGCGATCACGTCCTTGTCGAACGGCTCCTGCACGGGGATGCTGCACCGCTCGGCGAACAGTCCCGGCAACAAGCTCGGCTGCCCCTGTCGCACGTGCACGACGATCAGCACGGGCAGCGCGAATTCACGCGGCAGCGCGGGCAGCAGCAGATTGAGTGCTTCGACGCCGCCCGCCGAAGCGCCGATCACGATGGCGTCGATGGTGCTCATCGCTATACCTTTTGATAGAGCCGCTCGCGCGGATTGAAGTCCGCGAAGCTATCGGCGTGCTTCGAGAAACGCAGGCTCTCCTTGCTGCCGAGCCCGAGGAAGCCGCGCCTCACGAGCGAATCGCTGAACAGACCGAGCGCACGATCCTGCAGTGCGCGATCGAAATAGATCAGCACATTGCGGCACGACACGAGATGCGCTTCGAGAAACACGCTGTCGGTCGCGAGGCTATGGTCCGCGAACACCACACGCGACTTGAGCGTCTGCGAAAACTTCGCCGCGCCGTACGCCGCGTGATAGTAGTCGGAAAGCGAACGTTTGCCCCCTGCCGCGAGATAGTTCTGGCTGAAGCCCGCCAGCCGTTCCACCGGATAGATGCCGCTTTCGGCCTGACGCAGCGCTTCGGCGTTGATATCGGTTGCGTAGAACACGGTGCGGTCCGCGATCTTTTCCTCTGCGAACAGCACGGCGAGCGACCACAGTTCCTCGCCGCTGCTGCAGCCCGCGACCCACACCTTGATCGACGGATACGTCTGCAGGATGGGCACCACCTGCTCGCGGATCGCGCGGAAATACGAGGGATCGCGAAACATCTCGCTGACCTGCACCGTCAGGTATTGGAAGAGCCGCGCGAACAGCGCCGGCTCGCGAAGTATGCGCTCCTGCAATTGCGAAAGCGTCGTGCATTCGAGATCGTGCACCGCCTGCGCGAGCCTGCGCCGCAGCGAACTTACCGCGTAATGCCGGAAGTCATGCTGATACCTCAGATAGATGGCTTCGAGAATCAGCTTCAGTTCGATGTCGAACGTGGCTTCTTCATCGTGCTTGCTGTCGTTCATTGCGTCGGTCGCTGCGTCCGTCGTTGAGTCATCGCTGCCGCAACCATACGCGGCACAAAGAAACGAGCTTATCCACATCGATGGGCTTCGATATGTAATCGTCCGCACCCGCCTCGAGACATTTTTCGCGATCGCTCTGCATCGCCTTCGCGGTCAGCGCGATGATCGGCAATCGCGCATGTTCCGGCCGCTTGCGAATCTCGGTCATCGCGGTGAGGCCGTCCATCTCGGGCATCATCACGTCCATCAGCACGAGATCGATGTCGTCGTGACGGGCCAGCGCTTCGAGCGCCTCGCGTCCGTTTCGCGCGATTTCGAGCTTCGCGCCGAGCGGCTCGATCACGCGCGACAACGCGAAGATGTTGCGCACGTCGTCTTCGGCGAGCAGGATGGTGCGGCCTTCGAACACGTCGTCGCGCTGACGCGCCGCGCGCAACATGCGCTGCTGTTCCGGCGGCAACGCGCTTTCGACGCTATGAAGGAAAAGCGTCACTTCGTCGAGGAGGCGTTCCGGCGATTTCGCGCCCTTGATGATGATCGACTTCGAGTAACGGCGCAGGCGCTGTTCTTCCTCCTGCGAAATCTGCCGCCCCGTATAGACGATCACCGGCGGCGACGAGAACTCGCTACTGGTCGATACTTTCTCGAGCAGTTCATAGCCCGAGCCATCGGGCAGCGCCAGGTCCATGACGACGCAATCGAAGTTCGCCCGCTGCAATTCTTCGACAGCCTGCGCGATCGACCCCGCTTCGACGATGCCGACCGTCTCGCTCGCCAGCAACGCGTGAATGCTCTGGCGCAATACGAGATCGTCCTCTACGACGAGCACGCGCCGCATCCCTTGCGACGACCGCGCTTCGAGCTTGCGGATGGCCTGCGCCAGTTCATCCCGCGCGCTCGGCTTGAGCGTGTAGCCGATTGCGCCGAGGTGCAGCGCGACGTCGGCGTGGTCGGTCGCGGAGACGATATGGATCGGGATGTGGCGCGTGAGCGGATCGTGCTTCAGCCATTCGAGCACCGTGAGACCCGACTGATCCGGCAAGCCGACATCGAGCAGAATGCCGTTCGGCTGCAGGGAGCGCGCCAGTTCGACGCCTTGCGTCGCGTTGGCGGCATGCACGCAATCGAAGTCCAGTTCGTGCGCGAGATCGTAGAGGATGCCCGCGAAGCGCCGATCGTCCTCGATGACGAGAATCACGCGGTCCGGCCGCTGCCGGTTCGCGCGGTCATCGGCGATGCCCAGGTGCTCGGGCTTCGGCGTTAGCAGATCGGGCTGCGATGGCGGCGGCACGGGCGCGGAAATCGGCGCGGGCGGCGGCGGCTTCACCGCGGCGGGTTCCGGCTCGCTCATGTGGCCGATCGTATCCAGCTTCGCGGTCACGGTGCCTTCCCGCGCGGCGATCGGCAGCGTCACCGAGAATATGCTGCCACGGCCCACTTCGCTCGATACGCCGACCGAGCCGCCCAAAAGACGCGTGAACTCGCGCGAAATCGACAGTCCCAGACCGCTGCCGCCGTATTTGCGGCTCGTCGTGCCGTCGGCCTGCTGGAACGCCTGGAAGATCAGGTCCTGTTTGTCGCGCGGAATGCCGATGCCCGTATCGCGCACCTCGAAGCGCACCGCGTCGTCGCCGGCGCGCTGCACCGCGACCGTCACGCTGCCGCGCTCGGTGAACTTGAACGCGTTCGCGAGGAGATTTCGCAACACCTGCAAGAGCCGCTGGCTGTCCGTGACGAAGTACTGCGGGACGCCGTCGGCCACTTCCGTGATGAACGACAGCCCCTTCGTCTCCGCGACCGGCGTGAACGATTGCCGCAGCGCCCGCAGCAGCGATTCGACGGCGGCCGGGGCGAACTGCACGTCCATCTGGCCGGCCTCCACCTTCGACAGATCGAGGATGTCGTTGATGAGCGAAAGCAGATCGCTGTTGGACGAATGAATCGTCGCGGCGTAGCGCACCTGTTCTTCGGTGAGATTGCCCTGCCGGTTGTCCTCAAGCAGCTTCGCGAGGATAAGCGAGCTATTGAGCGGCGTGCGCAACTCGTGCGACATGTTCGCGAGGAACTCCGACTTGTACTGGCTCGCGCGCTCCATTTCGAGCGCATTCGCGGTCAGTTCCTGCTGCGCCTGCAGCAGTTCGGTCTTCTGGCGCTCGAGATGCTGCGCATGTTCTTCGAGCTGCACGTTGGTCTGTTCGAGTTCCGCCTGCTGCTGCTCGAGCCGCGCCTGCGAATCCTGCAGCGCGCGGCCGCGCTCTTCCAGTTCCTCGTTCGAGACGCGCAGTTCTTCCTGCTGCACCTGAAGCTCTTCGCTTTGCCGCTGCGTTTCTTCGAGCAATTCGACGAGCCGCGTGCGATACCGCGCCGATCGCATGGCCATGCCCATCGCTTCGGACGCCATCTCGAGCAGCGTGCGTGCATCGTCGAAACGCCCTTCGTTGCCGACGAAACCGATTTCAAGCGCGCCCGCGACGTCGCCATCGGCGAAAAGCGGCGCAATGACCACGCGCGATGCCGCCGCCGAACCGAGCGCCGAGCCGGCCTTGAGATAATGCGCGGAGGCGTCGCCGACTGCGAGCAGGCGCTTGTCCTGCACGGCCTGGCCGACGAGCCCTTCGCCCAGCGCGATCCGGCGGGGCGCGCCGTCCTCATCGGGAAGCGCCCAGGCCGCGATACGTTGCAGCGAGTCGCCTTCGAGCAAATACACGACGCCGACCTTCGCGTCCACATACGGGATTATCGAACGCAGGATGCTGACGCCGATCGAAGCCGGGGACTGCTCTCCGCGCAACTGCAGGCCCATCTGCATGGTGCCCTGCTGGAGCCAGGCGGTGCGTTGTATGGCAAGCCGCGATTTGATATATAGATGCGCCACCACGGCCAGCACGAGCAATACGAAGATGCCCATCGCGCGATTGATCTGGAGCACTTCGTGCGAGGTGGGCGCGTCGCCGGTGGCGAACATGTAGCCGAGAATCATCAGCACGGACGCGACGCCTGCCGTGACGAGCGGCACGCCGGGGCGGTCCACCCACATGCAGAGCACGACGGGCAGCACGTAGAACACCCAGATCGCGGAGCGCATCGGCGTGAGAACGTCGACGGCGAACACGGCCGCGAGCGAAAGCGTGATGGCGATATAGATCCACAGAGCGTGGTTGCGATTGTCTTGAGGCATCGTTGACCGGTAGTGACGTTTTTCGGGGCCGCGCGCCCCGCAGCAGGCACGGACCTTAGCACGAGCCGCAACGCCTTGTCACATGGGCTTGAGCGGGCGATTAAAACGGCGATTGTCGCGCGGAACTAGTTCCGAAAGCCGCGCGTCACGCGCATCGAAGAGGTAACAATGACTGATTTTTCCGGCTCACGCGTGCTCGTCACCGGCGCTTCTGGCTTCGTCGGCTCCGCGGTTGCGCGGCTCGCCATCGAACGCGGTTTCGACGTGCGCGTGCTGGTGCGCGCGACGAGTCCGCGCAAGAACGTGGAATCGCTCGATGCGGAAATCGTCGTCGGCGACATGCGCGACGAAGCATCGATGCGCGCGGCGCTTCAAGGCGTGCGCTATCTGTTCCACGTCGCCGCCGACTATCGCATCTGGGCGCCCGATCCGAGCGAAATCGAGCGCGCGAACCTGCAAGGCACGGAAGCCACGATGCGCGCGGCGCTCGCCGCGGGCGTCGAGCGGATCGTCTACACGAGCAGCGTGGCGACGCTCAAGGTGACGAGCTCGGGCGCGATCGTCGACGAGACGAAGCCTTCCGATGCCGCGAGCACGATCGGCGCGTACAAGCGCAGCAAGGTGCTAGCCGAGCGCGCGGTCGAGCGCATGGTGGCGAACGATGGCCTGCCGGCCGTAATCGTCAATCCGTCGACGCCGATCGGCCCGCGCGACGTGCGGCCGACGCCGACCGGGCGCATCATCGTGGAAGCGGCGACGGGCAAGATTCCCGCGTTCGTGGATACGGGCCTCAACCTCGTGCATGTCGACGATGTCGCGCATGGCCACTTGCTCGCGCTGGAGCGCGGCGTCATCGGCGAGCGATACATTCTCGGCGGCGAGAACCTTCCCTTGCAGCAGATGCTCGCGGATATCGCGGGCTTCGTGGGCCGCAAGCCGCCGACGATCCGCCTGCCCCGCGGGCCGCTCTATCCGCTCGCGATCGGCGCGGAACTGTATGCGAAGGTCAGCGGCAAGGAGCCGTTCGTCACCGTCGACGGGCTGAAGATGTCGAAGAACAAGATGTACTTCACGTCGGCGAAGGCGGAGCGCGAACTGGGGTATCGGGCGAGGCCGTATCGGGAAGGCTTGCGGGATGCGCTGGAGTGGTTTCGGGCGAACGGGTATTTGGGGGCATGAAAAGGCCAACTCTTCTATAAGACCTAAAAAATATTAAGTCACTGATCCGTAAGGAAAAAGCACCGTTTTCCACCCGACGCCGCACGTCCTTTCACACGCTTGGCGCCTGAAATAAGGCAAAATAGCGGATTGATGCCGGGGTGTAGCCGACCGGCGGTTTTCTTTCAACCCGTTTCTGGATGTCGAGACTAGCGATGAGTAACCAGCAACCCACCATCATCTACACCCTGACCGACGAAGCTCCGCTGCTCGCCACCAGCGCCTTTCTGCCGATCATCCGCACCTTCACGACGCAAGCCGGCGTCAACGTCGCGACCAGCGACATCTCGCTCGCGGGCCGCATCCTCGGCGAATTTCCCGAGTTTCTGAGCGAAGAGCAGCGCGTTCCGGACAACCTCGCCGAGCTCGGCCGCCTCACGCAGTTGCCCGACACCAACATCATCAAGCTCCCGAACATCAGCGCGTCGGTGCCGCAGCTCGTCGCCGCCATCAAGGAACTGCAGGGCAAGGGATACAAGGTGCCCAACTACCCTGAAGAGCCGAAGAACGACGAAGAAAAGAGCATCGCCCAGCGCTACTCGAAGTGCCTCGGCAGCGCGGTGAATCCGGTTTTGCGCGAAGGCAATTCGGACCGCCGCGCGCCGCTCGCAGTCAAGAACTACGCGAAGAAGCATCCGCACAGCATGGGCGAATGGAGCATGGCTTCGCGCACGCACGTCGCGCACATGAAGCATGGCGACTTCTACCACGGTGAAAAGTCCATCACGAACGACCGCGCGCGCGAAGTGCGCATGGAACTCGTCACGAAGAGCGGCGAGACCATCGTGCTGAAGCCGAAGGTCAAGCTGCAGGACGGCGAGATCGTCGACAGCATGTTCATGAGCAAGAAGGCGCTCGTCGCGTTCTACGAAGACCAGATGGAAGACGCGCGCAAGACCGGCGTCATGCTGTCGCTGCACGTGAAGGCGACCATGATGAAGGTGTCGCACCCCATCGTGTTCGGCCACGCCGTCAAGGTGTTCTACAAGGAAGCGTTCGCCAAGCACGCGAAGCTCTTCGAAGAACTCGGCGTGAACGTGAACAACGGCCTCGTCGATCTGTACTCGAAGATCGACGCGCTGCCGGATTCCCAGCGCGATGAAGTCATCCGCGACATGCACGCGTGCCACGAACATCGCCCGGCGCTGGCGATGGTGGATTCCGCCAAGGGCATCTCGAACCTGCACGCACCGAACGACGTCATCGTCGATGCCTCCATGCCCGCGATGATCCGCGCCGGCGGCAAGATGTGGGGCGCCGATGGCCGCCCGCAAGACACGAAGTGCCTGATTCCGGAAAGCACGTTTGCGCGCATCTATCAGGAAATCATCAACTTCTGCAAGACCAACGGCGCATTCGATCCGCGCACCATGGGCACGGTGCCGAACGTCGGCCTGATGGCGCAGAAGGCCGAAGAATACGGCTCGCACGACAAGACCTTCGAGATTCCGCAGGACGGCACGGCGCGCATCGTCGACAACGCGACGAACGAAGTCATCGAATCGCTCACGCAGCAAGTGGAGCAAGGCGACATCTGGCGCATGTGCCTCGTGAAAGACGCGCCGATCCGCGACTGGGTCAAGCTCGCTGTCACGCGCGTGCGCAATTCGGGCATGCCGGCGGTGTTCTGGCTCGACCCGTATCGTCCGCACGAGAACGAGCTCATCAAGAAGGTCGAAACGTACCTGAAGGATCACGACACCGAAGGGCTCGACATCCAGATCATGTCGCAAGTCCGCGCAATGCGTTACACGCTCGAACGCGTGATTCGCGGTCTCGACACCATCTCCGTCACCGGCAACATTCTGCGCGACTACCTGACCGACCTGTTCCCCATCATGGAACTCGGCACGAGCGCGAAGATGCTGTCCATCGTTCCGCTGATGGCGGGCGGCGGCCTGTACGAAACCGGCGCGGGCGGCTCGGCGCCGAAGCACGTGCAGCAGCTCGTGCAGGAAAACCACCTGCGCTGGGACTCGCTCGGCGAATTCCTCGCGCTGGCGGTATCGCTGGAAGAACTGGGCATCAAGAGCAACAACGCGAAAGCCAAGCTCGTCGCGAAGGCGCTCGATGCCGCCACCGGCAAGCTGCTCGACAACAACAAGGGCCCGTCGCCGAAGGCCGGCCAGCTCGATAACCGCGGCAGCCAGTTCTATCTCGCGATGTACTGGGCGCAGGAACTCGCGGGTCAGTCCGAAGACCGCGAAATCGCCGAGTTCTTCGCGCCGCTCGCGAAGGGCCTTGCCGAGAACGAGCAGAAGATCGTCGAGGAACTGACCGTCGTGCAGGGCAGCGAAGCGGACATCGGCGGCTACTACAAGCCGGAAGATGCGAAGCTCGAAGCGGTCATGCGTCCGAGCAAGACGTTCAACGCCGTGTTGTCGCAAGCGCAGGTGAAGTAACGCTGTATCGGCGCGGGCCGTCCGGCTCGCGCTTTCCGCGCGGCGTCGTTCCATTTGTTTCGTCGATTTGGATCGGCGCCGCCGCGCTTTCCCCTCCTCGTTGTTCCGGCAGTACGCACACGCATTCGCGTTGTCTGCATCGCGTTTCTCATGCATTTGGTTACAACGTGTGCCGGCTCGCGCGCAAGCGAGCGGTTAAAATCGTTGCCTCCGCTGCCAGCTCCGCAAGACATACACACGCATGAACCTACATGACCAGCTCGGCGCGCTGGAGTCGAGCCTCGATGCGCTCCTCCGGGCCGCCGCCCATCCCGCTGCCGTTGCGCCTGCTGTCGTATCAACCGACGAAACCGCGAACGATGCCCCCGCGCCGCTGCCCTTCCACGCCCACGATGGCGAGCAGGTCGGCGTTCCGGCCGAGCCCCGGGCGCTGAATACAGCTAACGAGGCCGACGCAGAGGCAGTGGCAGAGCCAGCGGCGGAAGCGCAGCCCGGCACGCCGCCCACGCTCACCGTGTCGCGGCCCGACCGCGATGCGATTCAGATGAGCATCGGCGGCCAGACCGTGTTGTTGAATCCGGAGGGCGTGTCGGAACTGATTCAGGAGTTGTCGAACGTGCGGGCGTCGATGTCGGCGGAGCAGCCGATGGGCGTCGCGCCCGGCTGGCGCTTCGCAGCGACGAAGAATCCGGTGATGGCGGTGCAAAAGCAGGCCAATGGCGACCGCCTGCTTCTGATGCGTCACACGGGTCACGGCTGGGTGCCGTTCACCTTCTCGCCGGATATGGTCGTCGAGTTATATGCGATGCTGACCAAGCGCTGAGCCGGCCCGCATCGTTCACGGATTTTCTTGCGTCGGCGCCTGAACGCGCGCCTTCCACTGCCCGCCCTTGCCGCTCCAGTAACGCACAGCCGATCCGATCGTCGCCGACACGTAGAACAGCGCGACGAGCGGCAGCAGCGGCGCCCACAGCAACGATCGCCGGTAGTAGCGCAGCATCGGTCCATAGGCGATGCACATCATCGCCCACGCCGCGCATGCAGGCCACGCGCGCGCGCCCCACGCCAGCGACAGCACCGGCGGCGCGAGATAGATCACCGCCATCCCGAGCACCGTGCCCGCCAGCAGCAGCGGCGAATAGCGCAACTGCGTGAACGCCGTGCGAGCGATCATGTTCCAGATTTCGCGCCAGTCGTCATAAGGACGCAGCGATTCGCTGCTCTGCGCGAGATCGAGACGGATCGGGCGCGCATCGGCCCTGCCCGCGCGATGCTTGATGCGCTGCGCGAGACTGCAATCGTCGATCAATTCGCGGCGAATCGATTCGATACCGCCCGCCTCCACGAGCGCCGAGCGTCGCACGAGCATGCAGCCACCTGCCGCGCCCGCCGTCGTTTTTTGGGTGTCGTTGACCCACGCGAACGGATACAGCTTCGCGAAGAAGAAAACGAACGCGGGAATCAGCGCCTTTTCCCACAGCGAATCGCAACGCAGGCGGACCATCAGCGAGACCAGATCGCGATCTTCGAGAATCGTGCGCGCGACGAGTTGCGTGGCGGCATCGGCCGGATGGTAGATGTCGGCGTCGGTGAGCAGCAGGAACTCGGCCGGCAAGCCGAGCTTGTCGATTGCCTCGATGCCCTGCGACTGCGCCCACACCTTGCCCGACCATCCCGGCGGCAGCGGCTTGCCGGTCAGCACGGTCAGGCGGTCTTCCAGGCCCAGATCGCGGGCGGCGCCGAACGCGGCGGCGGCGGTGCCGTCGGTGCTGTGATCGTCGACGACGATCACGTGGAACGCGCCCGCATAGTCCTGTTTGAGCAGCGAGCCGACCGCGCGGCCGATGACATCCGCCTCGTTGCGCGCCGGCACGACGGCGACCAGCGCGGGCCACGCGCCGCGTCGCGCGATCTCGGCGTTGCCGACCGCGTGAACCGTCGACGGCGACAACGCGGGCGCGGGTTGCGCGCGCCAGAAGCCGCCGCGAGCGAAGAGCAGCACGATCCAGATGAGGAGGGACAACCAGGCGATCAGTAGCATGAACAGACTTGGGCGGCGAGTTGCGACGGTTGCGACGAATGAGGGCGACAAGCCCGGCGGCATCGCGCGGGCGAATGCAGTTGCATGAACGGGCGATGCGCTTCGCGCACCGGCGTTCGGAAAGAAAGCGGATGAAGCAGCATGCGCGGCTTCCGGGCGTCCGCTAGTGTAATGACTTCCGCCGATCGCCGTATTTCACTCGGGCTACAACGTCTTGCAAAGGCGCGCGGCTGCAAGCGTTAAAAAAGGGAACGCGTTAGAATACGCGGTCAACTTCGGCGAGCAGACAAACTTACCGGACGTTAGATTCCGGTTGCTTTCCGGGCCGTCACGCGCGGGTTGCGTGAAGCGTCCCGATAGCGAGAGCACAAGCGGCCCGCCCGATTACCCGAAACCCGCGCCAGTCGGAGTTCGTTCGAATATGCGTATCATCCTTGCTCAACCCCGCGGCTTTTGTGCGGGCGTGGTCCGTGCGATCGAAATCGTCGATCGGGCGCTCGAACGGCACGGCGCGCCCGTGTACGTGCGTCACGAGATCGTACATAACAGGCACGTCGTCGATAACCTGCGAGGCAAGGGCGCGCGTTTCGTCGAGGAACTCGACGAAGTGCCGCACGGCGCGGTCGCAATTTTCAGCGCGCACGGCGTCGCGCAAAGCGTCGAACACGATGCCGACGCCCGCGGCCTCGACGTGCTCGACGCCACCTGCCCGCTCGTCACCAAGGTGCACGTTCAGGGGCGGCAATACGTGTCGCAGGGCCGCACGCTGATTCTGATCGGCCATGCGGGACATCCCGAAGTGGAAGGCACGATCGGCCAGATTCCGGCCAAGGTCGTGCTCGTACAGAGCGAAGCCGAAGTGCAAGACATGGCGCTGCCCGCCGATACCCCCGTCGCCTACGTCACGCAGACGACGCTTTCCGTGGACGACACGCGCGGCATCATCGATGCCCTGCAGCGCCGCTTCACCGATATCGTCGGCCCTGACACGCGGGATATCTGCTACGCCACGCAGAACCGGCAAGCCGCTGTGCGCGAGCTGTCGACGCAAGTGGACGTGCTGCTCGTGGTCGGCGCCACCAACAGTTCCAATTCGAACCGCCTGCGCGAAATCGGCGCCGAGAGCGGCGTGCCGAGCTATCTCGTCGCGGACGGTTCCGAGATCAAGGCCGAATGGTTTGCGCATGCGCAGACGGTCGGCATCACGGCCGGCGCTTCGGCGCCTGAAGAAATGGTCGAACATGTGATCCAAGCCCTGCGCGCGATCGGCCACGTCGAAGTTACGACGATGAACGGCCGCGAGGAAAAGGTCGAATTCAAACTCCCCGCGAAGCTATTGCAGCCGCTTGCCGCATTGTCGGCAACGACGGCGACGGCGATTCGCGAAGAATAAAGGAGAGGACGTCAGTGTCTATTCCGATGCTTCAAAAGGCCCGCGTAGGCGCCTATATCTTCAAGCAGCACTTGACGCGCAACAAGCGCTATCCGCTCGCGCTGATGCTCGAGCCGCTGTTCCGCTGCAATCTGGCGTGTAATGGCTGCGGCAAGATCGACTATCCGGACCCGATCCTGAACCAGCGGCTGTCGCTCGAAGAATGCCTCGGCGCGGTCGACGAGTGCGGCGCGCCCGTGGTGTCGATCGCCGGTGGCGAGCCGTTGCTGCACAAGGAAATGCCGCAGATCGTGAAGGGCATCATCGAGCGCAAGAAATTCGTGTATCTCTGCACGAACGCGCTGCTGATGGAAAAGAAGATGGACGACTATCAGCCGAGCCCGTACTTCGTCTGGTCCGTCCACCTCGACGGCGATCAGGCGATGCACGACCATTCCGTGTCACAGGACGGCGTGTACGACAAGGCGACGAAAGCGATTCGCGAGGCGAAGCGCCGCGGGTTCCGCGTGAACATCAACTGCACGCTGTTCAACGATGCGAACCCGGAGCGCGTCGCGAAGTTCTTCGATACGCTCGGCCCGATGGGCGTGGATGGCATCACCGTGTCGCCGGGCTACGCTTACGAGCGCGCGCCGGACCAGCAACACTTCCTGAACCGCGACAAGACGAAGACGCTGTTCCGCGAAATTTTCAAGCGCGGCAACAACGGCAAGAACTGGTCGTTCAGCCAGTCGGCCATGTTCCTCGACTTCCTCGCGGGCAACCAGACGTATCAATGCACGCCGTGGGGCAACCCGGCGCGCACCGTGTTCGGCTGGCAGCGTCCCTGCTATCTGCTCGGCGAAGGCTACGCGAAGACCTTCACGGAGCTGATGGAAACGACCGACTGGGACAAGTACGGCACCGGTAACTACGAAAAGTGCGCGGACTGCATGGTGCATAGCGGCTTCGAGGCGACCGCGGTGATGGACACCGTTGCGCATCCGCTGAAGGCGCTGGGTGTATCGCTGCGCGGGCCGCGCACCGAAGGCGCGTACGCGAAGGAACTGCCGATCGACAAGCAACGCCCGGCTGAGTACGTGTTCTCGAAGCACGTCGAGATCAAGCTGGAGGAGATCGGCCGCGCGCATAAGAACGGCAAGGGTGCGAAGCAGGCCGCTGCTGCGCATTGAGGCTTGCTTCGGCTTGAAGATGGGCGAAGGGCGGATGGCTTGTGCGGCGTCCGCCCTTTCTACTGGCGGCTACCAGATCGTCTTGACGTGCTCATAACTTCGAATCTGCTCGTCCTTCGTCACCAGCGGAGCCGATAACGAGCGCGCCGTTGCGACGATCATTCGGTCCGCCGGGTCCTGATGGAAGTTGCCAGGAAGATCAGCCGATGCCAGGGCGATGTGACGATCGATGGGCGCGAACTGCACGCCTTCGATCCTGCTCACCTTATCCAGCCAGCGGCCGACATCCGTGGCCAGACGGAGACGTCCTTTCTTGATGAGCAGCATAATTTCCCATGCTGTCATCGTCGAGACGACGATTTCGCCGTGTTCCTTCACTTCCCGGTCAATCGCGGCTCGCGCCGGCTTGCTCAGTCCTTTTCCTCCGATCCACCACACGAGCGCGTGCGTATCCAGCACGATCATGGAAGGAGCTTCCAATCCTCCAGCGCGACCGGTGCGAGAGGATCCTCGTAAAACAGCACGCTCCCACGCAGTTCCTCCAGCGGTGTCGGCGCCGCATTCTCGTACCGCCGAATCTCAAGCACCGGTTTTCCATGGTCCGTCACGATCATATGTTCTCCTGTCGATTCCACGAGCCGGAAGAATTCGAGCGCTTTGGCCTTGAACTCCGATTTCGAAACTCGCTTGACAGCCATGATAAACGCTCCTAGTCACCAACAACTAGTCATTTTACCCTCGTCCGGATGGGCTAGGCCGAAGGCAAAAAGAAAAGCGCGCCGGCTCATCACCGACGCGCTTCTCAGAATTGCCAGGCAAGTTAGATCAACAACACTTCCCCGCCCCCGACCCATACCGCGCTTCCTGACGCTCGCGGAAGAACTCCGCGTACGTCATCACCGGCTGGTCCGGATGCGTGTTCTGCATATGCGTGACGTACGCGTCGTAGTCGGGCATGCCGACCATCAGGCGCATCGCCTGGCCCAAATATCGTCCCGCTTGCCGAAGATCGCTGAACATTGCCGCCTCCTGTGCCTCGCAGTATCAGTGGCCCGAGCGCACGGCCGCGGCGCCGCCCGTCGGCATCGGCTCGAACGGGGTCTCGCGCACCGTCGGACGCGCCTCGCGACGCGCACGGAGCACCGACAGCACACCATACACCGCGATGCTCAGCACCACGAAGATGAACAGCCCGGCGAGCGCCGCATCGATGTAGTCGTTCACGATGATGCGCTGCATCTCCGCCAGCGACTTCGCCGGTGCCATCACCTTGCCCGCGTCGGCGGCATCGCGCAGCTTCGCCGCGTGCGCGAGGAAGCCGACCTTCGGATTCGCATCGAAAATCTTCTGCCAGCCGGCCGTCAGCGTGCAGATCAGCAGCCACACCGTCGGCACGACCGTGACCCACGCGAAACGCTCGCGCTTCATCTTAAACAGCACCACGGTTCCGAGCATCAGCGCGATACCCGCGAGCATCTGATTCGAGATGCCGAAGAGCGGCCACAGCGTATTGATGCCGCCGAACGGATCGACCACGCCCTGATACAGGAAGTAGCCCCAGGCCGCGACGCACAGCCCGGTCGCGATGAGATTCGCTGGCAGCGACTCCGTGCGGCGCAACGCCGGATGGAACGTGCCCAGCAAATCCTGCAGCATGAAGCGGCCGGCGCGCGTGCCTGCATCGACGGCGGTCAGGATGAACAGCGCCTCGAAGAGAATCGCGAAGTGATACCAGAAAGCCATCATCGCCGGGCCGCCGATCACCTGATGGAGAATCTGCGCCATGCCGACAGCCAGCGTCGGCGCACCGCCCGCACGCGCAACGATGGTCGTCTCGCCGACCGCCTTCGCCGTCGACGTCAGCATGTCGGGCGTGAGCGCGAAGCCCCACGAAGTGACCGTCTGCGCGACCGCTTCAGGCGTCGTGCCTAGCACCGCTGCCGGGCTGTTCATCGCGAAGTAGACGCCCGGCTCGATCACGCATGCCGCGACCAGCGCCATGATCGCGACGAACGATTCCATCAGCATCGCGCCATAGCCGATCAGGCGCATGTTGACTTCGTTGTCGATCATCTTCGGCGTCGTGCCCGACGAAATCAGCGCATGGAAGCCCGACACCGCGCCGCACGCGATCGTGATGAAAAGGAACGGGAACAGGTTGCCCGCCCAGACCGGGCCGCTGCCATCGACGAACTTCGTCAGCGCAGGCATCTTCAGTTCCGGCGCGACGATCAGAATACCGATCGCGAGACCGAGAATCGTGCCGATCTTGAGGAACGTCGAGAGATAGTCGCGCGGCGCGAGCAGCAGCCACACCGGCAGCACCGACGCCACGAAGCCGTAGCCGATCAGAATCCACGTGAGCTGCACGCCCGTGAACGTGAACAGCGGCGCGAGCGTGGCCGATTCGGCGACATGCTGGCCGTAGACGATCGCCAGCATCAGCCCGACGAAGCCGATAATCGACACTTCGCCGATGCGCCCCGGCCGCAGGAAGCGCGTGTAGACGCCCATGAAGATCGCGATCGGGATGGTCGCCGCCACGGTGAACGTGCCCCACGGCGAGCCCGTCAGCGCCTTGACGACGATCAGCGCCAGCACCGCGAGAATGATCACCATGATGAGGAACGCGCCGAATAGCGCGATCACGCCGGGCACCGTGCCCAGTTCCATCTTGATGAGATCGCCGAGCGAGCGGCCGTCGCGGCGGGTCGAGATGAACAGGATGATGAAGTCCTGCACCGCGCCCGCGAACACCACACCCGCGAGAATCCACAGCATGCCGGGCGTGTAGCCCATCTGCGCGGCCAGCACGGGACCGACGAGCGGACCCGCGCCAGCAATTGCCGCAAAATGGTGGCCGAACAGCACGTATTTGTTTGTCGGGACGTAGTCGAGGCCGTCGTTGTGACGCACCGCGGGCGTCATGCGCAAGCCGTCGAGTTTCAGCACGGTGCCCGCAATGAAGCGCGAGTAGAAACGATATGCGATGAGATAAACGCAGACCGCCGCGATGACGATCCATAGTGCGCTGATTCGCTCGCCGTGCGCGAGCGCGATGGTGCCGAATGCGAACGCGCCCAGCAGCGCGAGCGCGATCCAGACCAGGAATCTGGAAGCCCGATTCATGGTGTCTCCTGTCTTTTAGTTGCCCTTCGATGTCCGCGCGCGCGGCATGAGCCGTCGGACGCTTCGGGCGTGTAGTATTCGCCTTCGTCCGGGCGCTTACAACCGGACAACTACGTATGCCGCCTACGTAAGATTACGTAGAAGCACCCAGCGTTCCAGCTTCATGAACCTCAAAGCGAAGATTTTTCTGCTGGCGATCGTGCCGTTCGTGGTGGCGATCGGCGGCATCGAGTATGGCGTGCGTCATCAGGCGACGACGCTTGCGCACGCGCAGCACGCGACGCTGCAGTCGGCGTACATGTCGAGCAAGGAAATCGAGCTTCGGCACTATGTCGAACTTGCGCGCAGCGCCATCGCGCCTTACTACGACGCCCCCGCCGCCAGCTCGCTCACCGACGAAGAACGCCGCCGCCTCGCGCTCGACGCGCTGCATCGGCTGGATTTCGGGCCGGACGGCTACTTTTTCGTCTACACGATGCAGGGCACCTCGCTGATGCACCCGCGCCAGCCCGATCTCGTCGGCCGCGATCTCTGGACGATGCGCGATCCGTCCGGCGCGCTCACCATCCAGACGCTGATCCGCGAGGCGTCGAAGGGCGGCGGCTACGTGCGGTACGTGTGGCGGCGGCCGTCCACCGGACAGCTCGCGCCGAAGCTCGGCTACGTCGTGCCGCTCGAACGCTGGGGCTGGATGATCGGCACCGGCATTTATCTGGAGGACGTGGAAGCGACGCTCGGGCGGATCGATGCGCAGGCGGCCGCGAACATCGACCGGACGGTCATGTGGATCGGCGGCATCGCGCTGGCGGCGCTCGGGGCGATCGCGCTGTGCGGCGCGGTGCTGAACATCAGCGAGCATCGCAGCGCGGACGCGAAGCTCAAGCGCCTCGCGCGGCGCGTCGTGGAGTCGCAAGAGCAGGAACGCGCGAGGCTGTCGCGCGAACTGCACGACGGCATCAGCCAGATGCTCGTTTCCGTGAAACTGCTGCTCGAATCGGCGCTGACGCGCTTCGAACGGGGACAGGCGCGCGAGCCGGCTGCGGAGGCCGCGCTCGCTACCGGGCTCGGGCGTCTGTCGGGCACGCTGCGCGAAGTGCGCCGCATCTCGCACGCGCTGCGCCCCGCGATGCTCGACGACCTCGGCCTCGCTGCCGCGCTGGAGCAACTCGCCCGCGAACTCGACGGGCAGGACGGCATCGAAGTGCGCTTCGAATCGACGACTCGCGGCAAAACCAGCCTCGCGCCGCGCCCGGCGCTGCCCGATCCGGTCAATACGGTGCTCTTCCGCATCGCGCAGGAAGCGCTGACTAACATCGCGCGTCACGCGCATGCGACCCGTGCGAGCGTCGCGCTCGATATCGCGCCGAACGCGGTGCGCCTCGTCGTCAGCGACAACGGCCGCGGCTTCGACGCCGAACCCGCGCTCTACGGCCCGGCGAGCGGCCTCGGCCTGCGCAACATGCGCGAGCGGCTGGACGCGCTTGGCGGCACGCTCGCCATCCAGTCGCAACTCGGGCGCACGGCGATCGCGGCGACCGTCCCGCTGCCGCTCGCCGCCCCCATCCTGTCAGGACTTTCCGATGAACTCTGAACCCGCCCGTATCGTCATCGTCGATGATCATCCGCTCGTGCGCGACGGTCTGCGCGCACGGCTCGAAGCCGTATCGCACGTTCTCGTGACCGGCGAAGCGGGCAACGGCGACGAGGCGCTCGCGCTCGCCGCCGACGAAGCCAGCCGGCCCGATCTCGTTCTGATGGACGTGGGGATGGCGGGCATGAGCGGGATCGAACTGGCCGCGTGCTTTCACGAACGCTTTCCGGCGATCCGCGTGCTGATGCTGTCGATGCACGACAACGTCGAATACGTGACGCAGGCAGTGCGGGCCGGCGCAAGCGGCTATGTGCTGAAGGATTCGCCCGCCGCCGAAATCATCCAGGCGATCGACGCCGTGCTCGCGGGCAAGACGTTCTTTTCGGCCGGGCTCGCGGCGCGCATGATTCAGGCTCAGGCGATGCAAACGCCGCTCGACCGCCTGACGCCCCGCGAATGCGAAGTGCTCGATGCGCTCGCGCAGGGCTTGTCGAGCAAGCAGATCGCACAACAGCACGGGTTATCGGTGCGTACGGTGGAGACGCATCGGCTGAATTTGAAGCGCAAGCTGTCGATCGACGGCCAGGCCGAACTCATCAAGTACGCGGTCGAGCACCGGCGCACCTGACGAACCTGACGCGCGGCATTACATCACCCTGCCGAACGGGCGTTGTGCTCCGACAGATACTTGATCAGCCCGTCCACGCCGCCCTTCTGAAGCTGGCCGGCGAACTGCTGCTGGTAGACCTGGATGAGCCACGCGCCCATCATGTCGATGTCGTAGATTTTCCAGCCCTGCGCGGTCTTGCCCAAGCGATACCGCACGGGATTGTCGCCGCCCGTTGAAACGACATGCGATTCGACGACCGCGTCTTTCGCGCCGGCGTCGATGGTCGGGGGATCGAAGCGGAACTTCACGTCCTGATCGCGCAACTGGGCAAGCGAGGCCGCGTAGGTCCTGACGAGCAGCGTCTGGAACTGGTCGTAAAGCTGTTTTTGCTGTTCGGGCGTGGCGGTGGCCCACGCCTTGCCCAATGCGATGCGCGTGGTGCGCTGGAAGTCCGTGGCGGGCAGAAAGCGCGTTTCCACGAGCTGGGTGATCTTCGCCATGTCGCCGCCGCGCGCTTGCGGGTCGGCCTTCATTGCGTTGACGGTGCCTTCGACGGCGCTTTTCACGACGGCGTCAGGGTTCGATTGTGCAACCGCCGCGTTCGAAAACGACAGGACAGCGACGAGAAAAGCGAAGCAGACAGACAGATAGCGTTTCATGGCACCGTTCTCTAATTTCAGTGTGTGTTGGCGCGGATTTCCGAGGGCGTCGGGCCAGTATATCGACACACCGGCAGGCCGACAGTTCACCGCCGCCCCGACCGGTATACTTGCGCGGCATCAATCGTCGTCGTTGGACTCGCGGTTCGGTCGCCGAAACAAGAAGCGGCGCACCAGCCCGGCAGCGCGTATCACGCGGCCCGCTCCATGCGGCGCCCGAAAATAACAGGACACACCAGGTAGCGTCTCATGCTGACGTCCAACATCACTCGCTTTGTCACCCTCGCGATCCGCCGGCCGGCGTGGATTATCGCCGTTTCGATCCTGCTCGGCGTTTTGAGCACGATTTATGTCGTTCACCACTTCCGCATCAGCACCGATGTCAGCCAGCTGATCGAAACCGAGCCCGAGTGGGCCGCGCGCAGCAAGGCGATCGAGACCACGTTTCCGCAGCGCGGGGCCACGCTGCTGATCGTCGTCGAAGCCCCGGCCCGCGAATTCGCCGATGCCGCCGCAAGCGAACTCGCCGCCGCGCTCGCAAAAGAACCGGCGCGTTTCAAGCAGGTATCGGAACCGGAGGGCGGCGCGTTCTTCGAGCACAACGGCTTGTTGTATCTGCCAACGAACAAGGTCGAGGAAGTCACGAAGCAGCTCGTGCAGGCGCGGCCGCTCATCAATACGCTCGCTCACGACCCGACGCTCACCGGCCTCGCGCAGACGCTGAACACGACGCTCAATGTGCCGCTGATGCTCGGTCAGGTCAATCTCGGCCAGATGGCCGGTCTGCTCGGCCGCAGCGCCGACGTGCTCGACCGCGTGCTCGCCGGTCAGCCGGCCGCCTTCTCATGGCGCGATCTCGCCGATCCGTCGAAAAAGAGCGGACCAGGACGTGCGTTCGTCACGGTAGTGCCGGAACTCGACTTCAACGCGCTGAAGGCCGCAGCGGGCACGTCCGATGAAATTCGCGCGGTGGCCGCGCGAATCGGCATTGACAAGAAGTACGGCGCGACGCTGCATCTCACTGGCGCGCAGCCGCTCGCGGACGAGGAATTCGCCTCCGTGCAGGACGGCGCGGTGCTCAACGGCGTGCTGACTTTCCTCGTCGTGCTCATGATCCTGTGGGTCGCGCTGCGCTCGAAGCGCATGATTCTCGCCGTGTTCATTACGCTGTTCGTCGGCTTGTCGATCACCGCCGCGCTCGGCCTCATGATGGTTCACGCGCTCAACATGATCTCGGTCGCGTTCATGGTGCTGTTCGTCGGCCTGGGCGTGGACTTCGGAATTCAGTTCGGCGTGAAGTATCGCGAGGAACGGCACAAGCACAAGCGGCTCGATGTATCGCTTGCCGAGACGGCGCGGCACGTCGCGGTGCCGCTCACGCTCGCCGCCGCCGCCACCGCTGCGAGCTTCTTCTCGTTCCTGCCGACCGCGTATCGCGGCGTGTCGGAACTCGGGCTGATTGCGGGCGTCGGCATGTTCGTCGCGTATCTGACCAACATGACGCTGCTGCCCGCGCTGATCAAGGTCTTCGCGCCGCCGGGCGAAGCCAAGGCGCCGGGCTTTCCGCTGCTCGCTCCCGTCGATGAGTTCCTCGACCGGCATCGCAAGCCGGTGCTGATCGGCACGCTCGTCATCGTGATCGGCGCGCTGCCGCTGCTCGCGTACTTGCGCTTCGACTTCAATCCGCTGCATTTGAAGGACCCGCATACCGAATCGATGGCGACGCTCATCTCGCTCGCGGATTCCCCCGAAGCCGCGGTCAACGATGTCGCCGTGCTCGCGCCTTCGCTCGCGGAGGCGGATCGCATCGCGGCGAAGCTCGAAAAACTGCCGGAGGTCGAGCGCGCGACGACGCTGTCGTCGCTGATTCCGGCCGATCAGCCGAAGAAGCTCGCACTGATCAAGGCCGCCGCCGACCAACTGCTGCCGGCGCTCGATCAGCCGGTCGCGTCGCCCGTGACGGACGCGGTGCGCGTCGCGACCTTGAAGCGCGTGTCGAATCAGCTATCGCTTGCCGCCGACGAGCATCCCGGCGCGGGCGCCGCCGAAGCAAAGCACTTGTCGCAGACGCTTGCCAGGCTCGCCGAGGCCGATGCCGCCGCCCGCGATCGCGCCGAGCACGCGATGGCCGAGCCGCTGCGTCTCGCGCTCGCGCAACTGCGCGCGCTGCTGCAGCCGACGGAGATCACCCGCGAGACGCTGCCGCCTTCGATGGTCGAGAACTGGGTCACGGCCAACGGGCAGGCGCTCGTCAACGTGTCGCCGAAGGCCCCGCCCGGCGTCGACCGGAACGACGACACCCTGCTCGCCCGTTTCGCCGATGCCGTCGTCAAGGCGGAGCCGAACGCGATCGGCGGGCCGATCTCCGTGCGTCATTCGGCGGAGGTCATCATCAAGGCGTTCGAGCACGCCGCGCTCTATTCGCTCATCGCGATCACCGTGCTGCTGTGGATCGCCCTTCGCCGTTTCGGCGATGTTTTGCGAACTTTGGTACCGTTGCTCGTCTCGGCCGTCGTGACGCTGGAGTTGTGCGTCGTGTTCCGCATGCCGCTCAACTTCGCGAACATCATCGCGTTGCCGCTGATGCTGGGCGTCGGCGTCGCGTTCAAGATCTACTTCGTGATGGCGTGGCGGTCGGGGCAGACGCGCTTGCTGCAATCGAGCCTCACGCACGCCGTGATGTTCAGCGCGGCGACCACCGCCACCGCGTTCGGCAGTCTCTGGTTCTCGCATCACCCCGGCACGTCCAGCATGGGACGGCTGCTCGCGCTGTCGCTCTTCTGCACGCTGATTGGCGCGGTGGTCTTCCAGCCGGTGCTGATGGGCAAGCCGCGCAAGGTGCGCGCGGCGGAGCGGGCAAAGCTGCGCGCGAGCCAGCGACACGACAACCTAAGAGGAATTGAAGAATGAGAATGGCCTCAGCGGCGCCTGCCGCTGCCGCGCTGCGCAAGGTGACGACGGGCGCTGTCATCGCGGGCGCGCTTCTGATGACGGGATGTGCAACCGGCCCTGATCGCAATCCGCGCGATCCGCTGGAACCGATGAACCGCACCATCTTCAAGATCAACGACGGGCTCGACACCTACGTCGCGCGGCCCGTCGCGCAGTTTTACGTCGACTGGACGCCGAGTCCGTTCCGTACGGCAGTCAGCAACTTCTTCTCGAATCTGGGCGATTTCAGCAACTTCGCGAACAACCTGCTGCAACTGAAGATCACCGATGCGACGCAGGACTTGATGCGTATCGCGATGAACTCGGTGTTCGGGATCGGCGGATTGATCGACATTGCATCGCCGGCGGGGCTGCCGAAGCATCATCAGGACTTCGGACTGACGCTCGGGCACTACGGCATGCCGTCGGGGCCGTATCTCGTGCTGCCGCTGCTCGGGCCGAGTTCGGTACGCGATTCGACGACGTGGCTCGTCGACTGGCGCGTGAATCCGGTGAGCTATGCCGGTTCGGAGATTCGCTGGCCGCTGTACGGCGTGAACTTCGTGAGCGCGCGGGCCGATCTGCTCGGCGCGACCGACCTGCTTTCGCAGGCTGCGCTCGACAAATACGCGTTCGTGCGCGACGCCTATACGCAGCGCCGCCAGTATCTGCTGACGGGCGGCGGCTCGTCCGCGACACTGCCCGACTACGGCGACGAAGGCGTCAGCGCGCCGGAGGGCGCGAGTGCGCCGGGCGCGACGGGCGGCGGCAGCAGCGAGCAAGGCTTGCCGACTTATGTCGATCCGGGCGCGGCGGCGTCGCCGGCCGGAGGCATCGGGCCGAAGTCGCCCGCGCCGGGCGCGGGGGAAAGTTCGACGCAGGCTCCGGCCACGAGTAAAGGCGCGCCCTCGCCCAGTTCCAGCGAAGGCCAGGGTTTGCCGAAATACGAGGATCCGGCGGAGAACAAGTAGGTCTTGTCGGTGAAACGGGCGCTCAGGCGCCCGTCTTTATTTCTCAATGCGCTTCCGCGACTTCTTCGCGAGTCAGGTCGTCGCTGGAAACGGTCGGCGCTTCCACCGCGCGCTGATCGCGTCGATAGGCTTCGAACAGTTCATCGGCATAAAGAATCTGCGTGCGGCCATGCGGCTCCGGCTCGCCCTGCTCGTTCAGATTGACGAAAACCATCTTCTCAACGGTCAGAATGCTCTTGCGCGTAATCTTGTTGCGCACTTCCGCGCGCAGCGTGATCGACGTACGGCCGAAGTGCGTCGCGGTAATACCCAGTTCGATGATGTCGCCCTGACGCGCCGAACTGACGAAGTTGATTTCCGACATGAACTTCGTGACGACGCGCTGATTGCCCAGTTGCGAGATGGCGTAAATGGCCGCTTCTTCGTCGATCCAGCGCAGCAGGCTGCCGCCGAACAGCGTGCCGTTTGGGTTCAGGTCTTCCGGCTTGACCCACTTGCGAGTGTGAAAATTCATTGCGTTGTCCTTGCGTTCCCGTGGCGACGCATCCATCGCGTCATCACCTAGGGTTTTCCCTGATTATACTGAGTTGTGGGTTAACCCGCAGAATGCAAGGCTCTAGGCGAAGGAAAGCGCCCCTGCTGTCTCCATTGCCTGCCGCGCCAGCACGAGCGTCGTGCGGGCGGCACGCGCATCGCCCGCGAGCTTGAGCATCGCGCCCAACTGCGAAGGCTGGCGCGCGAGTTCGCGAAGAATCGGGCCGATGGCCGTGGTGCCATCGTCGCGCAAGCCCGCGGTCGCGGCGGGCGGCAGCGTGCGCCATGCGGGATCGACGACCGCGCGGCATACGGCGAACGGCAGCCCGCGCGCCGTCGCGATGGCCCCGGCGATATGCGATTCCATGTCGACGGCGAGCGCGCCCGTCGACGAATGCAGCGAGCGCTTGTCGGCCTCGCTTTTGACCGGCGCGGTGACGCCCGCCATCGGGCCGCGCCGCGTGATGCGCGCGAGCGGCGTGCCGGCGAACGCCTCGACGATGCGCGCGCTCCACGCGTCATCCGTCGGCAGCGTGCCGAACGGACCACAGACGCTTTGCGCGACGATGAGCGCGCCCGGCTCCAGATCCGGCGCGAGCCCCCCCGCCGTTCCGAAACTGATGATGCCCGAGCACCCGCGCGCCACCGCATCCGACAACGCGCGCTCCAGCCAGTCCGACCGCGCCGCGAACACGACATCGACGCCGCGTCCGCGCACGATTTTGGCCTCGAACGCCATGCCCGTCACCGCGACGACGGGCACGCCGTCCGCCCGTCGCGCGCGCGGCGCGTTCACATGCCCACCGTGACGCGCGTCTGACCTTCGCGCGTCAGGTTGCGATAGCGCGCGAGCGCCCAAAGCGGGAAGAACTTGCGATAGCCGTGGTATCGCAGATAGAAGACGCGCGGAAAGCCCGTTGCCGTGAAGCGGGCTTCGTCCCACAGGCCGTCCTTGGTCTGCGTCCGCACGAGATAAGCGATGCCCCGCGCGACCGCCGGATGCTCGACGAGCCCCGCCGCCATCAGCCCGAGCAGCGCCCACGCCGTCTGCGAAGCGGTGCTCGACGCCTGCTCGTAGCCCCGATAGTCGAGCTTGTAGCTGTCGCCGTCCTCGCCCCAGCCGCCGTCGGCATTCTGGATGCCGATAAGCCACTCCGCGCCGCGCCTGACGCGGGCATCCGTCGGCGCGACGCCGGCTGCGTTCAGCGCGCACAGCGCCGACCACGTGCCGTAGATGTAGTTCATGCCCCAACGCCCGTACCAGCTACCGTCGCGCTCCTGGTCCCGCACGACGTATTCCAGCGCGCGGCGCGCGGGCTCGCTGTTCGACGGCGTCTCGCCGAGCTGCGCGAGCATCGAAAGGCAGCGGGCGGAGACATCGACGGTCGGCGGATCGAGCAGCGCGCCGTGATCCGAAAACGGGATGTTGTTCAGATAGAACTGCGTGTTTTCCGGCTCGAACGCGCCCCAGCCGCCGTCACTGCTTTGCATGCCGACGACCCATTCGCGCGCCCGCGAGATCGCCTCGCCGTACATCGCCGTGCCGTTCTCGCGATCGGCGCGCTCCATCGCCATCGCGACGACGGCGGTGTCGTCGACATCCGGGTAATGCGGATTAGCGAACTGGAACGCCCAGCCGCCAGGCCGCACGTTCGGGCGGCGCAGGAACCAGTCGCCGCGCACGTCGAGAATCTGCAGCGGCCGCAGCCATTCGAGACCGCGCGCCACCGCCGCCCGCGCCTTCGGCATGCCAGTTTCGAGCAGCGCGTGCGAGGCAAGCGACGTATCCCACACCGGCGAAAGGCACGGCTGACAGTACGCTTCGCCATCCTCGGATTCGTCGATGACGAGCAGCTTGTCGATCGACTTGCGCGCGATGGCGCGGTGCGGATGCTCGGGCGGATAGCCAAGCACGTCGTACATCATCACGGAGTTGGCCATCGCCGGGAAAATCGCGCCGAGGCCGTCTTCGCCGTTGAGACGCTCATCGACGAAACGTACGGCTTCCGCAATCGCACGTTCGCGGCCGGCCTTCGGGAAGGCGCCGTCGGTGGCGCGCAGGATCGAATCGACCACGCGGAAGAACGCGAACCAGCCGCGGCTCTGATGCCCTGCGCGGTGCGGCATGCCGGTGTTGACGGGCGAATCGCGAAAAACTTCGTCGATCCGCACGCCGCGCGGGTTGCGCGCCGTCGGGCGCTTCGCGTTGAGCACGAGCAGCGGCACGATGACCGTGCGCGCCCAGTACGACACCTTCGACAAGTGGAAGGGGAACCACACCGGCAGGCGCATGATTTCCACGGGCATCATCGGCACCGCGCGCCAGGACACCACGCCGAACAGCGCCAGCAGGATGCGCGTGAAGACGTTGGCCTTCTCCGCGCCGCCGGCGGCAAGAATCGCGCGGCGGGCGCGTTGCATGTGTTCGGCGTCGGGGGAATCGCCGATCATCTTCAACGCGAAATACGCCTTCACGGACGCGGACACGTCCATCGCGCCGTCGGTGAAGAGCGGCCAGCCGCCGTCGTCGAGCTGGATGCGCCGCAGATAGCGGCCGATCTTCGCTTCCAGCGCGATGTCAGCGGTTTCGCCGAGATAGTGGACGAGCAGCACGTATTCCGCCGGAATCGTGGCGTCGGCCTCGAGTTCATACAGCCAGTAGCCGTCGGGATGTTGCGCTGCGAGCAGCGCGTCGGTGGCTTCGGTGACGGCGTGGTCCAGCGCGGCGTTCGATACCGGCGCGCCCACGGCCGACAGGGATAAATCGTTCATCAGCGTTCCATCGATGGGTTCATCAGCACATCCGCGGCCCGATGGCCTGAGCGGACAGCGCCTTCGATCGTCGCGGGCAGGCCGGTCGCCGTCCGGTCGCCCGCGAGCGTGAAGTTGGGCCGGCGCGTGCGCGTCGCGGCCCGCAAGCCTTTCTGCGACGGCACGGCGGCGAGCGTCGCCTGCTTCTCGACGGCGACTTGCCACGGCGGCATCGGCGCTTCCGGCAGGCGCATCGCCTTCGCGGCTGCGGGCCAGACGCTCGCCGCGATGGCTTCGTGCGGCGTCGCAAGCAGGCGATCTGCATCGGCGATGGTGGCGGGGATCCGGCCATCGCTCGCCTGGAGCCAGTGCGACGCGCCGTTCAGGAAGAACGTCAGCCGCGCGGAGTCAGCGAAGGCGATCGGCACATCGACCGCGAACTGCACGGTCACGATCGCCGCGACAGCCGGCGTCATGGCGAGCACGGTCTCATCGCCCGGCTCGACCGATACGGACTCGTCCGCGTCGTCGAAAGCGAGGGAGCTTACCTGTTCCTTTGAATCCGTGCCGGATAAGCCGATTGCCGCGACGCGCGCGCCGCGCCGTTGCGCCAGGACTGCGGACGCGAGGCCGGCGCCGGCCATGAAGACCTGCCCGGACATTAGAGGAGGTTGCGCGCCACGATCCACAGCAGACGCGCACGCGGCGTGCGCACGCGCGTGCGCGGCAGGTCGAAGCCGCGTTTGAGATTGGCGTCGAGCACGGTCCGATATGCCGCCGACATGATGCGCGGCGCGCGCACTTCGTGGCGCGGCGAGGCGGCCATGATGATGTCGGACTGCGCGTAGTGGCCTTTCGCGCGCTCGGCGAGCACGGCGCAGACGCGCGGCAGGCGCGCATCGCCGACGATGGTGGCGGGATCGCTCGTGGAGATGCCTTCGCGCGCGAGCAGTTCGCGCGGGAGATAGACTCGGCCGATGGCGGCGTCTTCGTCGATATCGCGCAGGATGTTGGTCAGTTGCAGCGCGCGGCCCAGGTGATGCGCGAGACGCCGGCCGGCGTCCTCGTGCATCCCGAAGATTCTCACCGATAGCCGCCCGACTGCGCTTGCGACGCGATCGCAGTAGAGGTCGAGCGTGGCTTCGTCGGGCGCGACGATGTCGCAGGCGGCGTCCATCGCCATGCCGTCGATGACGGCCTGGAAGTCGTCGCGCGAGAGTTGAAACGCGTGGATATGGCGGGTGAGCGGTTCGAGCGAGCGTGGGGGCGCGCCGCGATAGCAGGCGTCGATGTCTTCGCGCCAGCGTTCGAGTGCGAGCGCGCGTTCCCGTCGCGGCAGCGAGCCTTCGTCGGCGATGTCGTCGACGGCGCGGCAGAAGGCGTAGATCTGGTACATCGCGTCTCGCTGGGCAGCCGGGAGGATGCGCATCGCGAGATAGAACGAACTTCCCGACGATGCCTTTGCGGCGTCGGTGGTGGATTCGTCGGCGATGATGTTGGAAACGGCCAAGACGGACTCCGCTGTGGCGCCCCCAAGGGCAAGATTTAAGGTTTCGAAGGTTCGCGCAGAGCCGACCGGGATGGCCGGCGTGGGCCGGCTGGCACCCAAGGATGGCTGCGCCGGAAGCGGCAAAGAGTATAGCAATTGTTCGCGAGGGGTGAGGTGCTGCTTGGCAGGGTTTGGAACGTGACCCCCGCCCCGGAGAGGCGCGAGCTAATAGACCGACGCTAAAACAAGTTCCAGCGATAAGAAAACTCACCGAAACCCGATCGCCCGATTCCTCCCCTGCCGCTTGGCCGCATACAAAGCAGCATCAGCCTCATTGATAAGCGCCTCATACGACGTAGTCACCCCGCGCTTCGCGCAAGCCGCCCCGACGCTAGCGGTGACGGGCACCCGCGCCCCCTGCACATCGATAGGCGTCTCGCAGATAGCACATCGCACCTTCTCGGCGACGATCATCGCATCGTCGAAACTGGTACAGGGAAGGAGCAGCGCGAACTCCTCGCCGCCGAAGCGCCCGAACACATCCTGCACCCGCACCGCCGCGGCGACGCGCTCCGCCATCACCCGCAGCACCGTATCGCCCACGAGATGCCCAAGCTCGTCATTGATCCGCTTGAAGTGATCCAGATCGAACAGCAACATCGACAAATCACCGTCATACCGCTGCCAGCGGGAAAACTCGTCGCTCAGACGCAGATCGAAATAGCGCCGGTTTGCAATGCCCGTCAACCCGTCGCGATCCGCGAATTCCTGCAGCTTCGCCACCGCCTCGTCGCGGGCGCGCTGCATCATGCTCGCGTGGGTCGCATCGGAAATCGTCACACACACCGCGCGCACCTCGCCGTCTTGCGCGAGCGGCATGAACGTGCAGTCCTGCTGCATGAAATCGACGCCGCCCGTGATCGGCCGGTCATGATCGAACTTGAAGAGATACGGCCGCTGCTCCCACGAACTGAACGCGAAACTGCCAAGCTGGAACACGCTCTCGACCTTGCGCGTCAGCCACACGCGCGGCAACTCCGGGAAGCTCGCAAAAATGGACTTGCCGGTGACCTGCTCGGCCGTCTTGCCGCTGTGATCCGCCATGAAGCGATTCCACATCAGCACGTTCAGATCGCGATCCAGCACGAAGATGCCGAAGCCCACGCGCTCGATCACCAGTTCGCTCAGCACATGCCGTAGTTCTTCCATGGCGATGCCGCTCAGAGACTCGACAGCAGCGCATCGAGCGCGTCACGCAAATGCTGGATCGCGTCTTCCGCCATCAGCATCACGAGATGCGCGCGGAAGCTGTGATCTTCCAGCGCGAAGTTCACTTCGAGCAAGAGCGCCGTTTTCCACGCGAGCATCGCCGGCTGAAAAACATCGTCGAGCGCGAGCTCCAGGCCCAACATGCCCGGCGGCGAAAAGATCGGCGCACGCCCAAGCTGCTCGAGAATGCACGACACACATGCGCCCATCAGCACCGTCGCGACATCGAAGATGAGCTCCGTGCGCGTGGTCGTCTCGTAGGTGGACTTGGTGTACGGATCGTCGACGAGCGCGCAAAGCTGATCCACGCTGCCGCTCTTGCACAACACGATCGCCTCGCCCTTGATATCCGAGCGGAAGCCCTGACGCACGGCGGTGACGGCATCGGTGATGCCGGTCATCTCGCGCAACGCCTCCGACGCCTGCGCCACGCCGACGACGCGCACGCGCGGCACCGACAACTCGATGAACGTCCCGAGCAGCTTCGACAGGCGCGTCGCGGCCTGGCCCATCGCCATGTTGGCGACTTCCTGCAGCGCGTCGCGCTGGTCTTCGTTGAGGGCGGGGTCAACCATGGAGTCCGTACTCCTTCAAAACGGGACGCAGCGCTTCGGGCGTCACGGGCTTCGGCAGGAAGGCGATCGCGCCGAGCGCCCGTACGCGTTCCTGAGCCATCGGCTGGACATCGGCGGAAACGACGATCACGAACGTGTTCAAATCCTCGTGCTGCAGGGCGTCGAGCACCTGATAGCCAGTCATGTCGGGCATCGTCAGGTCGAGGAACATTACAGAGGCGCGGCCTGCGCGATACAGCTCGAGCGCCTCGCGCCCGTTCGTCGCGTAGGAAATGTCGACGTTCCAGTCCTCGGGCAGCGCGCGCGTCAGCACCTTGCGGGCGAGCAGGGAATCATCGGCAATGACAATCGGCAAAGGCATGGTCGGTCGGGTCAATGAGCTTCGGGCCGAGAGCCGTCATGACAGACACGGCATGCTCTCGCATGTGTTTACGGCGCCGTTGCAGCGATCTTTAGGGTGGCGCGGTTCGATCGCTAAATCAGGCGGCCCCGGCGCCGCGGCCCGTGAGTAACCACATTTGCTTTGTGCAGGTGCGCAACCGGCCTGCCCCGCCATCGTCCGTGGCGCGGAGTTTCCAACGCCCTCGCACATCGAGTCTTCTCGGCGAGACGCTCTTCTGGCGTATAAATCAGAGGATTCCATTGTCGGCTTAAGACGATAGCGAAGCAACTCAACCAGCCGCCAAGACGGGGGCAATCCGCTCAAAAGTGCCCATTTTCGAAAAATTCCTAACTTGCGAATCCCGGCGCCGTCGTATTCCATCCTTCTGTGTACGTTTGCGCTTCCGATAAACTCGCTAACTCGCTGCACGCACGCCCGTTCGATATCCTGCTGCGGCGGACCCTGCGTCGGTACGGTTCGTGCATGCAAACGACCTTTGCCCGCGCGCGGCCGTCCTTCGTCGCCGCCGCAAGGAAAGAACGACACGCCTCACAAGTAAAGTTTTCCACTTCGCTGCCAAACATGACGCTGCAACGTGAGGAACCCGACACCAAGCTTGCCTCGGGGCACAGGCAGGAAGAGCCGCCTTTTCCGGTCGTTCCCGAGAGAAACTTCGCGGCGCAACGCCTGACGCTCTATGCGCTGCTCATCGCGGCCGTCGTGCTTCCGTGCGTCTACGTGGCGATCACCGCGATTTCCGACTACCGCGCCCGCGAAGCCAGCGCGTCGGAACTCGTCGCCCGCAATGCGCGCGTGGCGGAAGAGCACGCGCTCAAAGTCTTCGATCTCAACGTGACGCTGAACGAGCGCATCGTCGATCTGCTCGACGATCTCGAAGCCAACGCGATCCATCAGCAGGACGTCATCATCCACGAGCGGCTGGCGGAGATGATCGGCAGCTATCCCCAGGTCGCGGCGGCATCCGTTTTCGGGCCGGACGGCAAACTGCTCGCGACGAGTCGCGGCTGGCCCACGCCCGATGTGTCCGTCGGCGATCGCGAGGACTTCAAAAGCCTGCGCGACAGCAGGGACGCCGAGCAGATTTCGCGAGTCATGCTCGGAAGCGTCGTCAAGGAGCGCGTGTTCAATACGGCGATTGCGCGCCGCGCGACCGACGGCCGCTTCCGGGGAATGGTGACGATCGCGCTGCGGCCGCCCTACTTCAACGCGTTCTACCGCGAATTGCTCGGCGACAGTGCGACCATCTCGCTCGGCCTCGCCCGCGCGGACGGCGAAGTGCTCGCGTGGTTTCCCGACCGGCCGTCGACCCCCACGGCGCTCACCGCGAACTCGCCGCTGCGGGCCGCCTACAAGGCGGGCGCGCGCAGCGGCGTCGTCAAGATGGTGTCGGGCTTCGATAACGAACTGAAGATCGTCGCGTTCCGGCGAGTCGGCGGGTATCCGGTCTACGTGTCGAGCGGCTATCCGATCTCGACGATCTGGGAGCAGTGGTATCGGCACCTGAGCGTGCTCGCGCTGTCGATACTCGCGCCATGCGTCGTGCTGTGGGGCGTGATCGGGCAGTCGCTGCGGCGGCTCGCGATCGAAGAGGAAGCGTGGGAGCGCTGGCAGGCGGAAGCGTCGATGCGCCGCTCGATCGAATCTGCATACCGGCAGGCGCGCAAGATGGAAGCGCTCGGCAATCTGGTCGGCAGCGTCGCGCACGACTTCAACAATCTGCTGATGATCGTCTCCACCAATGTGCAGATCGCGCGGCGGCGAGGCCCGGTCGGCCTCGACCGGGAACTGTCCGCGATGGAACGCGCGCTGAAGAGCGGTCAGTCCTTGACGCGCCAGTTGCTCGGCGTCGCGCGCAAGCAGCCGTTGAGGAGCGAGGTCATCGCGTTCGGTCAGTGGGTGTCGGCGGTGCGCGAACTGCTGCGCGCGTCGCTCGGCGCGAAGGTCGCGCTGAACGTCGAAGTATCGCCGGACGTGGGGACGGTCCGGGTCGATCCCGCCGAACTCGAGCTCGCGCTCATCAACGTCGCGGTCAATGCGCGCGACGCGATGCCCAACGGCGGCGCTTTCACCGTGCGCGCGGACAACGTGCGCTTCCGTCACGAAGACGGCTTTCCGCTAACCGGCGAGTTCGTGCAGATCACGCTGCAGGACACCGGCGTCGGCATGCGTCCGGAGGTGCTCGGGCGCGCGTTCGAGCCGCTTTTCACGACGAAGCCCAAAGGCATGGGCACCGGCCTCGGCCTGCCGCAGGTCTTCGCGTTCTGCGAGCGGGCGGGCGGCCTCGCGACCATCGACAGCGCGGTCGGCGCGGGCACGGCCGTGCGCCTCTATCTGCCGCGTACAGCCGCGGCCGGCACAACCGAGAGCAGCGCGGACCAGGCCGCCGCGACCGTCCCCGAAGCGGATGGCCTGCGCGTGCTGCTGGTCGAAGACAACGAGGAAGTCGCGGCGGGAACCGAGGCGCTTTTGACGATGATGGGCCACCAGGTCACCTACGTCTTCAACGCCGATACCGCGATGACGCTGCTCGAATCGTCGCGCGACGCCGCCTCGCCGTCGGGCTTTCCGTTCGACGTGATCCTCTCCGACATCCACATGCCGGGGCAACTGAACGGCATCGACCTTGCCGAGCGCATGCAGCGCTTCGAGCCGCGCGTCCCGGTGATTCTCGTCACCGGTTACGCGGAAGAACTCGACCGCGCACGGCAGGTCGACGCGCGCGTGCTGTCGAAACCCTTCGACATCGCCCTGCTCGATTCGCTTTTGCGCGGCATCCGCGAAGGACAGGCCGCGCGCCCCGTCGATCGCTGATCGCTGTTTTGCAGCCGGCCTTGTAAAAGCGGCGGCGGCGCGCGTGAAGCGCAGCGCCGTGCGCAGTACGCCTCGCGATCCGGCACGGCAGTTGCGTCATCCCACGCACGTGCGGCAACCGACAGTTGCCGATCCCCGGAACACCGCGAGAAGCGAGGAGGCGACCATGCGACACACCGTCATCGGAGTATTCGATACCTACGACCAGGCCGAAGATGCGCGCTCGGCGCTGATCAGCGCGGGCTTCGCGCGCACCGACATCGAGTTGCAAGCGAACCCGAAACGCGACGACGCCGCGGTGCCGTCCGACATGCCCGACGCTCAGACGCACTCGGAGCCGGGCGTGCTCGCGAACATCGAGCGCTTCTTCAGCATGCTGTTCGGCGGGCGCGATCATCCGCCCGAAGTCGCGCATTATTCCGAAGCCGTGCGGCGCGGCGCGGTGCTCGTCGCCGTCGATACGGTCAGCCACGAGCAGGCCGAAATCGCCCGCGTGACGTTGTCGGATCGCGGCGCGATCGACATCGACGAACGCGCGGCGAGCTGGTCGACGCTCTCGCACGGTGCAAGCACGACGCCCGCTGCAAGCGACAGCCGCGATCATTCGATCCTCGACGAACTCGGTCTCGGACTGGGCAGCGGCGTGCCGGGCAAGGCGCCGGTGAACGAGCCGCGTGTCGACACCGCGCCGCGCGCGCGGGCGTATCCGCGTGCGGATGTCGGCGATCCGGCCGTCGCGCCGCTTTCCGATCCGCTGGTCGATCCCGTCGGCGCGCCGCGCGTCGATGTTCCCGCCCGCACCGATCCCGCGACGCTCACCTCGCGCGACTACGTGAGCGATCCCGCCGACGATGCGCTGATGCCGAGCGCGCGCCCGCAGCGCGACAGGGCGGAGCCGTCGAGCGTCCAGTACGAGCAGGTCGAAACGAAGACGACTGTCCGCACCGCGAGCGACCCGCTGGCAGGCCGCGATCCGGTGACCGGACGCGATCCGCTGGCAACCCCGGGCATCGATCCGCTTGCCGGGACGCCCGCCGATCCGCTGGCGTCGGGTGCCGAAGTGGGCGCGGACGCGCGCGAGTTGCCCGGAGCGAGCAAGCGCGATCCGCTGCCCGGCGTGCGCGTCGATCCGGACACGGACTGGCGTTCGATCGATACCATCGAGCCGCTCAGCCCGCTCGACGAACCCGCGAAGCCGCAGCAGTTGAACATGCAGAATCAGGCGCAATCGCAGTCGATGCCGGCGATGGGCGCGTCAGGCGATCCCATCGGCACGTCCGCGGCGTCGCAGGCGGCCGTGCCGCTCGGCCCGCGCACGACGCCGAACGAATACATGGAGTACGAGGAAGACTTTCGCGCCGATTACGACGCGAAGTATGCGGCGACCGGCGAGCCGTACGAGGACTATCAGGGCGCGTATCGCTACGGCGCGACGCTCGGCAACGACGACCGCTTCCGCAGCCGCGCATGGGACGATCAGATGGAGTATGAAATGCGCCGCGAATGGGCGACGCGGCATCCGGAAGGCGATACGTGGGACCGATTCAAGGCGGCGGTCCGTCACGGCTGGGATCGCGTGACGGGGCAGCACCACGTCTGATGCGCGTGATTGCTTCCTGACGACACGGCCCGCTCGCGCGGGCCGTTTTCATTGCGTCAGGCGGCGGCGTGGTCGCGCACCCACGCGGCGTACTTGTCCATGAAGCCCTGCAGATACTTGCGCGTGTCTTCGCTGACAATGTTCCCGTTCGCGTCGATGCGCTTCTCGTCGTGCTTGATAAACATCTCCGGCTGGCCGAGCAACGGGATATCGAGATACGCGCAGACGCCCCGCAGATGCGACTGTGCGATGGCCGTTCCGATTGCCCCCGGCGACGTACCGATGACGGCGCCCGGCTTACCGCCCCACGCGCTGTGTCCCCACGGGCGCGAGCCCCAGTCGAGGGCGTTCTTCAGGACGCCCGGAATGGAGCGGTTGTACTCGGGCGTGACGAACAGCAGGCCGTCGGCTTCCGAGATTTTTTGCTTGAGCGTGCGCGCGGACTCCGGAAAGTCGCTGTCGTATTCCTGGCTGTAGAGCGGCAGGCTGCCGATATCGACGTGCTCGAACGTGAAGTCGTCCGGTGCGAGCGTTTCGAGTGCATGCGCGAGCTGTCTGTTGAACGAATCGCGTCGCAGGCTTCCTACGACCACCGCGATCTTGTAGGCCATGACCTGATCCCCCGTCGATGAGAGTGAGTGAGCCGGCGGGCTTCCGCCGGTCGCGAGGACACATCATATTCGGATCGACGGCGAAGCGTCACGCGTCGGCGCAGCGTGGCGATTGAACCAATTTTTGTGATGAATCGCGCAGTCCAGTTCGTGCCGCGTCACTACACGGTTTGCGCTCAGCTATCCCCAAGTTTATCCACAGATTCTGTGGATAAGTCGGGGAGTTGGACGGCAGGACGGCGGGTTTCGATTCATGGATGAAACAATGCGAGGCGTTGTTGCTTCGGAGGTTGCCTCCTGGCCGCCATAACGCTGGCTTTACTGCCCGAAAAACACATTACATTGCGACGCCGGCCCCTGGCAGGACGAAGCCTGCTGGGCGTCCGCTCCCTGCGCCGCGCCGGCGGCAGTGAAAAGAGCGATGGACGCAGCGAGGATAGAAAGAATGCGCTTCATGAAACATCTCCTGAGGTTCGTTTGCCAATCGGACACGATCGATGAGCGAACTTTATCTATGAGGCGTCTTTTGAAAAAGCGCATTCCCCTGAAGTAATTCTTGTCGTCAACGTAATAATCGGCGCGCTCTCACAGCATGACCGCAAGACACAGCGTGACGGTGACGAGCGACAGCACGGTCGAAAACAGTATCGTGCTCGAAGTCACGCTGCCATCTCGCCGATAAAACTCCGCGAGCATGAACGGGCCGGTGCCGGTCGGCAGCGCGCTCAGTATCACCGCCGTCTTAGCCCACAGCCCCGGCAGCTTGAACACGTGAACGGCAAGCCACCAGGTCAGAAGCGGCTGCGCAATCAGCTTCAAGGCGACGAGCACGCCCGTCGTCCTGAGGTTGTGCGCTTCGCTCTTGCCGCCGAGAAACAGCCCGAGCGCGACCAGCGCGCAGGGACTCGCTGCTCCGCCCAGCAGCTTGATGAGCGCCTCGCCCCCCTGCGGCACGACCAGACCCGACGCGTTGAACAACGCGCCCGCAACCGGTGCGATCAACAACGGATTTTTGCAGAGCGATTTCGCCACGCGCCACACCGTCGCGCCGATGTGCCGCTGCGTTTGCAAGCCGAGTTCGATCAGGACGATCGCCACACCGAACAGCACGCACACCGTCATGATCGTCGCGATGACGGCCGGCGCGAGGCTCTCCTTGCCGAACGCCAGCAGGCAAAGCGGCAAGCCGACGAAGCCCGTGTTCGGATAGGCCGCGTTGAGTCCGTCGATGCTGGCGTCGGCGAGGGACCGCGATTGCATCAGCCGCACGCCGAGCGTCAACGCGAACACGACCGCCGATCCGATCCCGAACACCGCAATGAACGCGGGCTGATCGAGCATGGCGAGCGGCGTTTTCGCCATCGTGTCGAAGAGTAGCGCGGGCAACGCGAGATAAACGACGAACCGGTTCAGTTCCGATGCCGCAGCCGGTCCGAGCTTGTCGAGCTTGCGGCACGCGAAGCCGGCGAAGACGAGGCCGAAGACCGGCAGGATGATCGAGAAAAGCGGAGCGAGCAGCGCAGGCAGCCCGGAAACCAGCGATGACATGTGAGGCGTTTGGGGAACGCGAAAGGAGCCAAAGCATACCCGCGATCGCAAAGGTGAGACAGTTCGGGAACCGCGCGACGGTGAGACGGTCGGCACGGCGTGGCTCACGGATGGATTGTTTCGCCGGCTCGATGGAGCGCGAGAAGGAGTGCAAACCGCTGATACTAAAGGCTTTGCTGAAGTGCACGCGGTATCGCCCAGATGTGACGCCGCACCGCTGCAGAGTAGTCGCTCTGGTTTGTGGTGAGAACATTCGGGAGTCGCACTGTTCGCGCTGAATCAACGTGCCTCACACATAAAAAGTGCTTGCAGACCAAGGGGTTACAATCCGCGATCCGGTTTCATGCGATGCCATCGCCCCCGCAAAGGTGAGGATTTTCAGGAGTTCCGGAACGGACCTTGCTCCCTCCGATGTCCCATTCATCCGCAAACAGCAATGAAATTCAGAAAACCTTGGACGTACGGCGCGGCGGCGCTGGTCATGATCGCGGGCATCGGCGCATTGGCCGCGTGTGCAGTGCAGGGCGCCACGCGAAGCGGTAACGACCACGTGCCGGAACCGTCGAAGGCCGTCGATCTCGATCGCTATCTCGGCCACTGGTTCGAATTCGCGCGTTACGAGAACCGCTTCGAGCGCAACTGCGAGGCCGTCACCGCGAACTACGCGCGTCGTGAGGACGGACTGATCTCCGTCGTCAATGGGTGCCGCGAGGGCGGACTGTCCGGGAAATATCGCGCAGCGGAAGGACGCGCGAAAGTCGTGACCGGCTCGAACGGTACGAAGCTGAAGGTGTCGTTCTTCGGTCCGTTCTATGTCGGCGACTACTGGATTCTCGATCACGCCGACGACTACACGTGGTCGATCGTCGGCGAGCCAACGGGCCGTTACCTCTGGATTCTCACGCGCGAGGCGCGTCCTTCGGCGGAGTTGCGCCGCACCCTGCTCGCGCGCGCAAGCGCACTGGGCTACGACGTCACGATGCTGCGGGAAACGCAGCACGACTGAAGCGCGCCGCCGTTCATCGGGCGTTCCGCGTCAGTTCGCCTTGCACGCCAGCAGCAGCGCGTTCTGATTATTTTCGCTGGACTGCTCGAGCACGTCGTAACCGCCCGGGCACGCGACCTTGGCGTTATCCGTGCAAAGACGCCAGCCGCCATAGGCCGGACACGCGACGAGTTGCGTGGGCCGGCCATCGGCAGAAAAAAGCGGCGGTGAACTGCTGCACCCGCCGAGCGCCGACACCCCCGCCGCGAGCAGCGCTATCGAGCCGATTCCTTTGCCGATCTTCATCCCGCACCCCTTGTTTTCCGGTCGTTATTCTTGATTCCGATGGATTGCGCGAGTATGCCACGCGATGCTTTCGCATCCATTCGATCGTGCGCGCCGCCGATGTCACACCGCAATGCCGAGCGCCGCGATCTTCTTGTACAGCGTCGCGCGCCCGATGCCGATGCGCTGCGCCGCATCCGCGACACGCCCGCCGCTTGCGCGCAACGCATCGGAGAGAAAGCGCCGCTCGAAGTCGTTCATCGCTTCGGCGTACGGTATCGGCGGCGCGGGCGGCGCGCCGTCGTCGGGCGCGGGCAGCATCGCGGGCTTTGAATCGATGAAAGGCGCGAGCGCCCGCGCATCGATATGCTCGCTTTCCGACAGCATCAGCGCGCGCTCGAGCGTATTGCGCAATTCGCGGACGTTGCCGGGCCACGCGCAGGCCGTGAGCAGACGCAGCGCGTCGTCGTGCAGCACGAACTGGCTGATGTGACCGGTGCGCGCCTCGCCCGACAGTTCCTCGAGGATCGCGTAAGCAAGCGCCTCGATGTCGCCGAGACGCTCGCGCAAAGGCGGCGCGTGGATCGTCAGCACGTTGAGGCGATAGAACAAATCCGCGCGGAACCGCCCCGCCGCGACCAGCGCGGGCAAGTCCGCCGACGTCGCCGCGATGATCCGCACATCCGCCCGCACGATGCGATTCGACCCGAGCGGCTCGAACTCCTTGTCCTGAAGCACGCGCAGCAGCTTGCCCTGCAAGGGCAGCGGCATGTCGCCGATTTCGTCGAGAAAGAGCGTGCCGCCGTCCGCCAGTTCGAACTTGCCGACGCGCCCCTTGCGTTCCGCGCCGGTGTACGCGCCCGGCGCCGCGCCGAAGAATTCGACTTCCAGCAGCGTGTCCGGGATCGCAGCGACGTTCACGGTGACGAGCGGCTTGGCGGCGCGCGTCGATGCGCCGTGGATCGCGTGCGCGAGCAGTTCCTTGCCCGTGCCGGTTTCGCCGAGCAGCAGCACGGGCGAATCGACGAGTGCCGCGCGCCGCGCCTGCCGCTTCACTTCGAGACTCGCCGGACTCGTGCCGACGAAGCTCGCGAACGTGTACTTCGCGCGCCGCGCCTGCGCAAGCGACTGGCGCGTCGCGATCAATTCCTGCTGCACGCGCGAGTAGTGCGCGAAAAGCGGCGTCAGCGCCTTCATCTCATCGAAGAGCGCGAAGCCGATCGCACCGACCGTCGCGCCCTGATCGTCCTTGAGCGGCAACCGGGTGACGACGAGCGGCTCGCGATCCGTTTCGAGCACGTCGAGCAGAATCGGTTTGCCAGTCGCGACGACTTCGCGCATGAGGCTGTTCGGAATGACGGCTTCGCAATCGAGGCCGATGGCGTCGGTCGGATCGGAGAAACCGAAGCGCGCCGCATACCGTTTGTTGATCCAGACGACGCGGGAGTCCGCATCGACGATGAAAGTGCCTTCGCTCAGATTTTCGAAGGTCTTAAATAGCGATTCCATCGCGCGCCGCATGACGTCGCTATAGTCCGCCGGCACGTTGATCCAGTCGTTGCGCATGAGCGCATGTCTCCATTTTTCTCGTATCGGCGACAGCCTATCTCATTTTGGAGACGATATGCAGCGCGGGCTGGCGGGCTTTGGCGCTGCGCGTGGTCTCGATACGTAGACGTTTTCGCTCAACGGAGACGCTTCAAGCGCCTGCCGATACCCGCATCCCCAGTCCCTACGGACGTTGGCACGGAATCTGCGAGTTTCCGCCCGCCGTAAGCGCCGTCACAAGGCGCACCGGAAACATTGCAAAGAACAAACATTATGGAGACTCAATGTCGTTCCTCATCGTACTCGCCGCCCTGGCGTTTCTGATGCTGGCCGCCTATCGCGGATACAGCGTCATCCTTTTCGCGCCGATCGCCGCCCTCGCGGCCGTCCTCCTCACCGATCCCGCCGCCGTCGCGCCGGTGTTTTCGGGCATCTTCATGGAGAAGATGGTCGGCTTCGTGAAGCTCTACTTCCCTGTGTTCCTGCTCGGCGCGGTGTTCGGCAAGGTGATCGAACTGTCGGGATTCTCCGAGTCGATCGTCGCGGCCGCGATTCGCTACATCGGCAAGTCGCGGGTGAATGCGGTGATCGTTGCAGTGTGCGCGCTGCTCACCTATGGCGGCGTGTCGCTGTTCGTCGTCGTGTTCGCGGTCTATCCGTTCGCGGCGGAGATGTATCGGCAAAGCAATATCCCGAAGCGGCTGATGCCCGGCGCGATCGCGCTCGGCGCTTTCTCCTTCACGATGGATTCGCTCCCCGGCACGCCGCAGATTCAGAACATCATCCCGACGACCTTCTTCAAGACGACCGGCTGGGCCGCGCCGTGGCTGGGTGTGATCGGTTCGGCGTTCATCATCGTCGTGGGCCTGAGCTTTCTCGAATGGCGTCGACGCTCGACGATGGCCAAGGGCGAAGGCTATGGCACCTCGCTCGTGAACGAGCCGGAACGCGTCGAGTCGACGAATCTGCCGAATCCGCTGCTCGCGATTGCGCCGCTGGTGCTCGTCGGCGTCGCGAACTTCGCGCTCACGCGCTGGATTCCGCTGTGGTACGGCGCGAGCTACACGGTGGCGCCTGAAGCGCTGCCGGGCGTGCATACGCCGGTGACGACGGCCATCAAGCCGGTTATCGCGATCTGGGCTGTCGAAGGCGCGCTGCTGCTGGGCATTCTGCTCGTGCTGGTGACGGCGTTTCCGCGCGTGAAGGAACGCTTCGCGCCGGGCACGCGTGCGGCGGTCGCGGGCGCGCTGCTCGCCGCGATGAACACTGCGTCGGAGTATGGCTTTGGCGGCGTGATCGCTGCGTTGCCGGGCTTCCTCGTGGTATCGGATGCGCTCAAGAGCATTCCGAATCCGCTCGTCAATGCGGCCATTTCGGTGAGTTCGCTGGCGGGCATCACGGGATCGGCGTCGGGCGGGATGAGTATCGCGCTGGCGGCGATGTCGGATGTGTTCATCAAGGGCGCGGAAGCGGCGCATATTCCGCTGGAAGTGCTGCATCGCGTGGTCGCGATGGCGAGCGGCGGCATGGACACGCTGCCGCACAACGGCGCGGTGATCACGCTGCTTGCGGTGACGGGGTTGACGCATCGCGAGTCTTATCGCGATATCTTCGCCGTGACGATCATCAAGACGCTGGCTGTGTTCTTCGTGATCGGCGTGTATTACGCGACCGGCATCGTCTGATAACCCAATTAAATGGATAAGCGCTCATGACTCAATCCGCATCTAAAACGCTTGCCGGCAAGACGGCGCTCGTGACCGGCTCGACGAGCGGCATCGGCTTAGGCATTGCCACGGCGCTCGCGCACGCGGGCGCGAATCTCGTGCTGAACGGCTTCGGCGACGTGAACGGCGCGCTCGCGCAGATCGAAGCCACTGGCGCGCAGGCAGTTCACCATCCCGCCGACATGACGAAGCCCGGGGAGATCGAAGCGATGATCGCCTTCGCCAACGAGCGCTTCGGCGCAGTGGACGTGCTCGTGAACAACGCGGGCATCCAGCATGTCGCGACGATCGACGAGTTTCCGGTGGATCGCTGGGACGCGGTCATCGCGATCAATCTGAGTTCGGCGTTCCATACGATGCGTGTCGCGCTTCCCGCGATGCGTGCGCGCAACTGGGGACGCGTTATCAACATTGCGTCGGTGCATGGACTGGTGGGATCGGCGGGCAAGTCGGCGTATGTCGCGGCGAAGCACGGCATTCTCGGGCTCACGAAGGTGGCGGCGCTGGAAAATGCGCGCACTGGCGTGACGGTCAATGCGATCTGTCCGGGATTCGTGCTGACGCCGCTCGTGCAGAAGCAGATCGATGATCTGGCGGCGCGGGAATCGCTTTCCGCCGATGCGGCGCGGGCGAAGTTGCTCGGGGAGAAGCAGCCATCGGCGCAGTTCGTGACGCCGGAGCAGATCGGCGATATGACGGTGTTTCTCTGTTCCGATGCGGCGAGCGAGATGCGCGGGTCGGCGTTGCAGATCGATGGAGGGTGGAGCGCGCAGTAAGGCGAGAAGCGCCGCCTGCAATGGGCGGCGCAGAATCCAGTCTAGTAAGATTTTGTAAGCAAACAGGCTTTACGACTGTCTTTCAGCCGGTGCCGCGTAGAATCAATGAGTCTCTATTCTCGGTCTGACTAGTTCGCCACGCCTTCGTTAGAAGCGTCTCTGCGGCGACTGCAAGGCCATCATTGCAATGAACGACAATCCGGCTGAATTCTCAAAGGGCGATTCGACGCGCGACGGCTCATCACTTAACCGTTCCCGCTCGCTCGTCATTTTTCACTTCTTTGAGAAAGACGCCACTTACGTGGCGAACCTCGCGCATTTTCTCTTGTTCGGCTATTCGCGCGATACTGATTATGTCATTGTCGTCGCGGGTGCCCATACGGTTCAGTTACCATCGCGAGAGAATATTCGTTATATCCATACCGAAAATGGCAACAGCGATTACGGCGGTTATTGTTCCGTGATGGAATCGCTCGGCGGCGAGGTGCTGAATTATGATTTTGTCTATTTCATCAACTCGTCCGTTCGCGGGCCCTTTCTTCCCTCCTACATCGGCAAAGACTGGAAAACCATTTTCAGCGAGAGGCTGACCGGTGACGTCGGACTTGTCGGATCCACCATCAACATTCTGGCGCCCGATTCGGGGTACACGCTGAAATATCAAGCGAAATATCAGGGACGCGCGCCGTACTCGCACGTGCAAACGATGGCCTACGCCATGCCTCGACGCAGCCTAGCGCATCTGCTGGATGCCGGATTTTTTTCGCAGCGTGAAGTGCTCGATAAACACGAAGTCATCATTGAGTACGAAGTGCGGCTTTCGCAACTGATCCTGAGCGCAGGGTGAAACATCAGTGCATTGCTTCCGGAATATCGCGCGATCGATTATCGTGAGCAGCATGCTGAAATCAATCCGCATGCCTATCATGTGTCGAGAGGCGATCCGAACTTCCGGTTTGCTTATTTCGGCAGAACGATGCATCCATTCGAAGTCGTCTTCATCAAGACGAATCGCCAACTGCTCACCGAAGGTTATCTCGACAGGCTGACGTACAGCGGGCTATCCGGAACGGCACTCCCGCAGGAATGGACCGATACCCCGTTTATCATGGAATACGTTGATCGCATCATGGCGCGCGTCCGTTCCCTGGAAACCTCTAACTTCAGCGATCAAATCTACAGCGTCGACGATATTCTCGAATTAGCCGATCTCTTGCTGCAGCAACGCCCCGACGCCCGCGTTCGCCTCGAGCAAGTGCTGCAGCGACATTCCGCCGCGTAACCATTCCCCTAAAGCCTGTAGGGGATTCTGCCGATAAGTCCTTGGAATGCGTGAGCGCGCCCGTCGTCGTCCGGCCGGTGCGTTCGAATCAAAAAGCAAAAGGACATCATGCGCAACAACCAGCCCGTCACCCAGCACGAATTCGATTACCCCGCCTCGGAGATGCTCGTCTCCGCGACCGACCTCTCCGGCAACATCCAGTACTGCAACCCGGCCTTCGTGGCGGTCTCGGGCTATTCGCGCGATGAACTCATCGGCCAGCCGCACAACACCATCCGCCATCCGGACATGCCGCGCGAAGCGTTCGCCGATCTCTGGTCGACCATCCGCGCCGGCCGCTCGTGGACCGCGCTCGTCAAGAACCGCCGGAAGAACGGCGACCACTACTGGGTCCGCGCCAACGTCACGCCCGTCATGGAGCACGGCAAGGCCGTCGGCTATCTCAGCGTGCGCGTCAAGCCGAGCCGCGCTGAAATCAATGAAGCCGAAGCCCTCTACGCGACCATGCGCAACGGCAATTCACAGCATCGCCTCGTGGGCGGCGCGCTCGTGCGACGCGGCATCGCGGGCAAGCTCGCCGCCATCGCCCGCATGCCGGTAAGCGCGCGGGTCGCGATGGGCTTCGCCGCCATGCCGGCCGTGACGCTGATCGCGGCGCTGGCCGCCTGGCGCGGCGCGCCGCCGATGCCGTTCTGGATCGCGTTCGGCGCGGGCGCGGCGGTCAGTGTCGCGGGATGGCTCGCACTCTCGCGTCAACTCGATACCCCCGTCCGCACGATGTCCGGCTTCGCCGCACGCATGGCCGCCGGCGACCTTACCGCCGACATCCCCGACGCGCGCCACGACGATCTCGGCGAAGTGCAGCGCGCGCTCGGCCAGCTCAAGGCGAATCTCGCCGCCATCGTGTTCGACGTGCGCGGCCAGATCGGCGGCGTGCTCGACGCCGCTCGCGAAATCTCCAGCGGCAACACGGATCTCTCGCGCCGCACCGAGTTGCAGGCGGCTTCGCTCGAACAGACGGCCGCGACGATGGACCAGCTCACCACGACCGTTCAAGGCAACGCGGACGCCACCGTGCGTGCCCTCGAAGTCGTCAAGGAAGCGCAGGCCGCGGCGGACGACGGCGGGCGCATCGCGAGCCAGGTCGAGCAGACGATGGAGCGGATCACGGCAGCGTCGCGTCGTATCGCGGACATCACCGATGTGATCGACGGCATCGCGTTCCAGACCAACATCCTCGCGCTCAACGCGGCCGTCGAAGCGGCGCGCGCAGGCGAGGCGGGCCGCTCGTTCGCGGTCGTCGCGACCGAAGTGCGCGGGCTCGCCCAGCGATGCGCGGCATCGGCGAAGGAAATCGAGAACGTGGTGGCGACGAGCGTCGCGCAGATCGCTGAAGGCACGAACCTCGTTTCGCGCACGACGAGCCAGATGCGCGCAATCGACGAAGCGGTCAACCGCGTATCGGCGATCATCATGGAAGTGGCGAAGGCGAGCGGCGAACAGGCCGACGGCATCGCGCAGGTGAATCAGGCAGTCGCCCATCTGGACGATTCGACGCAGCAGAATGCCGCGCTCGTCGAGCAGGCCGCGGCCACGGCGAAGCGTCTTGCTGAACGCGCCGTCGTGCTGGACGAAGCGGTGCGTCTCTTCACCGTCGAGCCGGCGCGCGAGCGGACCACGGCGTAGCGCGCAGGCGCGGCAACGGGCACTCTTGGTACTATCAGGACATTGCCAACGAGGAGTGCCCGATGACCGCTGAAAACAGTCGCGTGGAAGAAGCGCGAGCGATGGAACGTATCGTCAATGCGACGAAGCAGGTGCAGACTGCGTTCCTCGGATTGCAGAAGCAGTTTCCGCCCGAAGGCGACGGCCGGCCATCGCAGATGGCGCTGCAAACATTCGACGCCGCGCTGCAGGAACTCGAAGACGCACAAGCGGCGTTCGACACCATGCTCAACGATCTATTCGACGGGAATCGCTGAGCGGGTCACGGCCCGCTTTCCTGCGCAAGTGCGGCGCGTCGCCAGCTACGGCGGTTACCGCTGACAGCGTTACCGCTCACGCATTGCGCAACGCCGCGACATCCGCCCGCACGTTGCTCTGCGCGGGCTCGGCAGGCTCGGCGGGCAACGCGCCCGGCGCCGTCCACGACACCGCGTCCGTGGATTGCCGACGCGCGGCGGCCACGCACGCATCGACCAGTTCCTTGAACGACACCGCCGCCGAACTCGTTCGCACGAGCACTTCGCCTTGCAGCGGACTCTCCGGAAACACCAGCCCGACGATCAGTTCCGCCGACGGCGCGCGCTGATGCAGCCGGCGCAAAAGGTTGCGCAGATACGGCGGCGATTCGGCGGCATCGAAAGACACGACGCAGATGATCGTCACGCCGGACAAGTCCACTTCGCCGAAGCGGCCGCGCGAAAATCCCTCGTAGCCCGCCAGATCCGCGCCCAGCCCGTGCTTGCGAAACAGCTGCACGGCGATGGTCGCGGCGAGATCGTCCAGTTCGCTTCGACCCGCGATGCACAGCACCGACGCGGTGTGTCCTTCCGCGGCCGCATCGAAGCGCTCGGGCGGCGTTTCGGAGGCGATCTTCACGGCCTCGTCCGACGACATCGGGCTCGCGGGCGGCTCCTCCTTGCGCGGCCCGGACGGCACCGTATCCTCCGTGTCCTCCAGCCCCTCGATGATGTCGAGCGCCGATTCGTTGATGCGCTTCAACTGGTCCGCCGTCACCACGCCGCGCTGCACGTCGTTGTGGGCGAGGCGCAGCCCTTCGAGCGCGACTTCGTCGTAATAGGCGATCAGCGAACGCTCCTTCAGCAGCGATTCCGCCTGCACGAGCGCCTCGTCGGGATCGTTCGCCAATAGCCGCTGATAGAAGTTCTCGGCGGGCGTGAGCGCGGGTCGATCGCCGAACAGGACGTCGAGAAATTCGAGCCGATCGACGTGACGCCCGAGAATCACGAGACAAAGCGTGAGCGGCGTCGACAGCACGAGGCCGATCGGCCCCCAGATCCAACTCCAGAAAATCGCCGCGACGATCACCGCGAACGGCGAAAGCCCCGTGCTATGCCCGTACAACAGCGGCTCGACGATTTGCCCCGCCGTGATGTCGGTGATAGCGAAGAGCACGACGGTCCAGATCAGCATCGTCCAGCCGGGGCCGACGGCCGCCGCGAACACCACCGCGACGATCGCGGCGATCCACGTCCCGACGTAGGGCACGAAGCGCAGCAGCGTCGTCATCACGCCGAACAGCAGCGCGCCCGGCACGCCGATGATCGCCAGCCCGATCGAAATGACGATCCCGACGCCCACGTTGATGCCCAGTTGCGCGAGGAAATAACGCGAGAGGCGGCGCGCGGCTTCGTCCATCGCGGTGGTCGCGCGGTGCAGGTCGCGCGAGCCGAAAAGACGAATCAGGCGGTCGCGCAAATCCTCTCGCTGCAACAGGATGAACACCGCAACCACGAGCACGATGCCGGTCGTCTCCAGCGGGCTGATCACCGGCGACAGGAAACGCTGTGCGAGTTCGAGCGGCGTCGGCGTTGGCTCGTGAACTTCGACAGGCATCGGCTGGTCGATCGGCGACGCGGCCGGATTGTTCTCGTCGGTGCGCGGCTCCTGCTCGCGTGCGGGCGACACGCGCTTCAAAGCACGCGACGCGCGCCCGAGAAACTCGTCGGCGCGGCCCACAGTCAGGCGCTGAATGTTGTCGACCTTGCGTTCGACGGCCACCTGATACTTCGGCAGATCGCCCGCGAGTTGCGCGACCTGCGCACCGATCAGCGCGCCCACCGCCGTCAGCACCGACAACGCGACGACGACCGCGACGATCACCGACGGCACCTGCCCGAAGCGCAGGCGTCGCAGGAAATCGACGAACGGCGCAAGCAGAAAGCTCAACAGGATGGCGAGGATGATCGGGATCATCACCGCGCGCCCGAAGTAAAGCGCGCATATGACGACGACGCCCGTCAGCAGCGACGCCAGTGCGCGCAGGCCCGGCGCGTCGGGCGGCAGGACTTTGGCGGGGGGCCGGCGCGGTCCAGGAAGCTGGGGCATGGAGATTGCACTCTTCGAAGTAGTCAAGCGTGGAAGCAAGGCTCGTGCCGGTGAGTTTATACGGGAGCGTGCCGCATCTATCGCGGTCATCGACACAATCAGTTGGATGCGCTTGCATCCGCATGGGAAAGTGGTTGTCCTTCGTTAAAGCCGAGGCAAGACAAGTATGGGCGTCGATTCACCCTGCATCAGCATCTGCAAGTTCGATGAGAAGACCGGCTTCTGCATCGGCTGCCTGCGCACGAAGGAAGAGTGCAGGAAATGGAAGAAGATGAAGGACAAGCATCGCGTGCGGATCATCGACGACCGTGCCGCGCGCAAGGCGAAGCTGAAGAAGCACAAGAAATAGGCATCGGGGAAAGACTTCGAAGGAGTCGATGATGCGAGCAATGGCTTTTCTATGCGGCGTGTCGATCATGGCCGCCTCTCCCGCTCATGCGCAGTTGCATCCGAGCCCCGAAACGGACATGAACGCGCCGCACAACAGCACGCGTCTCATGCCCGGCGCTCCGCTCGGCAGCGAGTATCCGACGCACGGCAACGCGCAAGCCGGCGAACTCAACCTGAATCCGGCCGATCCGCGCGCCCAGTTGTCCAACGGCTTGCCGAACAACGCGAACAGCGGCGGATATGGTTCGCCGCTCGCGGGCAACAAGTCGAACGTGCCGCCGCGCGGCGACTAAACGCGACGCGACTGTTCTCGCAACGAGAACAGTTATTTGAATTTCGCTGGTATTCACCTCGAAACGGCAAGAACCGATACTGCTTCACAGAGGCCGGGACGTCTCCCGGCCGTATCCGGGGTATTGCCATGAAGCTCTATCACCATCCGCTGTCGGGGCATTCGCATCGCGCGCGCCTCTTTCTGCATCTGTTGAACATCGAGCATGACGAAGAGCAGGTCGACCTCGCGGCTGGCGCGCACAAGTCGCCCGAGTTTTTGCGCATCAATCGCTTTGGTCAGGTGCCGGTGCTCGTCGACGGCGATCGCACCATCGCCGATTCCAACGCGATCCTCGTCTATCTCGCGAAGCGCGCCGGCGCAACGCAATGGCTCCCCGACACGCCCGAAGGCGCCGCCGCCGTGCAGCGCTGGCTGTCGGTGGCGGCGGGGCAAATCGCGTTCGGCCCCGCTGCGGCGCGGCTCATCACCGTCTTCGGCAGCAAGTTCGACGCGAACGAAGTGATCGCCCGCGCGCATGCCGTGCTCAAGGTGATCGATGGCGAGTTGCAGGATCGCGAGTGGATCGCGGACATCGGCGCTGCGCATCCGACCATCGCGGATGTCGCGCTTTACAGCTATATCGCCAGCGCGCCGGAAGGCAATGTCGATCTGTCCGGCTATCGCAACGTGAACGCGTGGCTGCGGCGCATCGAAGCGTTGCCCGGCTTCGTGCCGTTTCAGAAGACGGCCGCCGGTCTCGCCGCCTGACACCCGCACCCGGAGCTTAAGATCATGTCCACACCGTCTTCGATCCCGGCGACGCCCTGGCATCGCGGCGAGATCGCGCTGCAAAAGGCCGCGGGCGCCTACGACCGCATGCGCGCACTCGGCCAGCGCGTCGTGCGCGACTACATGCCGGAGCAGCATCGGCAGTTTTTCGCGCAGTTGCCGTTCGTCGTCGCCGGCACGGTCGATGATCACGGTAACGCCTGGGCGACCTTTCTGACGGGCCGTCCCGGCTTCATGCAAACGCCCGATGCCACGACGCTGTCGGTCGCGCATGCGCCCGATCCGCTCGATCCCGCCGATGCCGGTCTGCGCGACGGCGCATCGGTCGGCATGCTGGGCATCGAACTGCACACGCGCCGCCGCAATCGCGTGAACGGCGTGATTCATCGTCACGGCGATGCGTTCGACCTGCGTGTCGAGCAGAGCTTTGGCAATTGCCCGCAGTACATTCAACTCCGCGACTTCGCGTTCGTGCGCGACGAGCCGTCGACAGCGCAGCCCATCGCGCTCGATGCAAACTCGCCTCGCATGCGGTCGATGATCGAGCGCGCCGATACGTTCTTCGTCGCGTCGTACTTCGACCGCGAGGACGGGCATCGTCAGGTGGATGTGTCGCATCGCGGCGGCAAGGCGGGTTTCGTGCGCGTATCCCGTGACGGCGACGGCGCGCTCACCATTCCCGACTTCGCGGGCAATCTCTTCTTCAACACGCTCGGCAACATTTCGGTCAACGGCAAGGCCGGCCTGGTGTTCGCGGACTTCGCGACGGGCGACGTGCTGCAACTCACGGGCGACGCGCAAGTGCTGACGGATTCGCCGGAAATCGCCGCGTTCCAAGGCGCGGAACGCCTGTGGCGTTTCACGCCGCGCCGCGTCGTGCTGCGCGAAGATGCGCTGCCGCTGCGCTGGGCTTTTCGCGACGAAGGCTGGTCGCCGAATTCGCTGATGACCGGCGACTGGAACGAAGCGGCGCAACGCAGCAAGGCGGCGGCGCTCGCGGATGCGTGGCGGCCGTATCGCGTGAGCCGGATCGTCGATGAAAGCGATGTAATCCGCTCGTTCTGGCTCGAACCCGCCGATGGCGCGGGCATCGTGCCGCACGCCGCCGGCCAGCACTTGCCGGTGCGCGTGACGCTGCCCGGCGCCGCGAAGCCGGCCGTGCGGACTTACACGCTGTCGGTCGCGCCGGGCGATGGCGTCGTGCGGATCAGCGTGAAGCGCGAAGGCCGCGTGTCGGCGCATCTGCACGATACGCTGAAAGTGGGCGACATCATCGAGGCGCGCGCGCCCGCAGGCAGCTTCACGATCGATCCGTTCGAAACGCGCCCCGCCGTGTTGCTGGCCGCCGGCGTCGGCATTACGCCGATGCTCGCGATGCTGCGTCACATCGTCTATGAAGGATTGCGCACGCGGCGGGTTCGCCCGACGTGGCTGATCGCATCGGCGCGCACGCTCGCGAGCCGCGCGTTCGCCGCTGAAATCGACGCGCTTGCGCGAAGCGCGGGCGGCGCGGTGCACGTGATTCGCGTGCTGAGCGACAGCCAGGGCGCGGAACTGACGCGCGATTACGACGTGTCGGGGCGCATCGACATCGACATGTTGACGAGCCGCCTGCCGTTCAACGATTACGAGTTCTATCTGTGCGGGCTGGGCGCGTTCATGCAGTCGCTTTACGACGGCCTGCGCGCGCTGAACGTCGCGGATGCGCGCATTCATGCCGAAGCGTTCGGACCGGCATCGTTGAATCGCGATGCCGAGCATCAGCCGATGCGTCCGCCCGCGCAGCAAGCGGTCACGGTTCGCTTCGCGAAGTCGAATCGCGAGGTGCAATGGAAGCCCGAAGGCGGCAGTCTGCTCGAGCTCGCGGAAGCATCGGGTGTCGATGCGGAATCGAATTGCCGCGGCGGCACGTGCGGCACATGCAGGACCCGCATCGTCAAGGGCGCGGTGACCTACGCGAAAGCGCCCGCATACGAAGTCGAAGACAACGAAGCGCTGATCTGTTGCGCGATGCCCGCCGCCGACATTGAAGGCGCACTGGAACTCGATCTCTGAAGCGCCGCGCCGCGATTGCGACCGATGCCCGCATGCCCGAGAATGCACGGCAACTCATCCGCCCGCTTCCCGCATCCGACATGGACCGCTTTCAGGCAATGTCGACCTTCGTCACGGTGGTCGAAACCGGCGGCTTTGCCTCCGCCGCGCGCAAGCTCGATGTATCGCCTTCGGTCGTGAGCCGCGTCGTCACCGAGCTGGAGGAACGGCTCGGCGTGCGGCTGTTGACACGAACGACACGCGTCGTGCGTCTCACCGATGCCGGCAACGGCTTCTTCGAAGACTGCCGGCGCATTCTCGGCGAAGTCGACAGCGCCGAACTCGCCGCGCGAGGCACGCACGCGGCGCCGCGCGGCGTGCTTTCGCTGACCGCGCCCGTGCTATTCGGCAGGCTGCACGTGACGCCGATCGTGCTCGACTATCTCTCTCGCTATCCCGAAGCCGATGCGAACTGCTGGTTCATCGACCGCGTGGTGAATCTCGTCGACGAGGGCATCGACGTGGCCGTGCGGATCGCGCAACTGCCGGACTCGTCGTTGCAGGCGATTCCGGTCGGGCGTGTGCGGCGCGTGCTGTGCGCCTCGCCCGGCTATCTCGCGAAGCATGGCGCACCGGCGCATCCCGACGATCTCGAACGGCATACGATCATCGCATCGACGGGATCGTCGACGCCGCCCGAATGGCGGCTCCACGACGGCGAGCGCCAGATTCTCGTACACACGCATCCGCGCTTCATGACGACGACGAACGATTCGGCCATCGACGCCGCGCTCGCGGACTTCGGCATCGCACGGCTGCTGTCGTATCAGGTGGCGCAGCATGTGAGCGAAGGACGGCTCGTCATCGTGCTGCCCGAGTATCAGCCGCCGCCGCTGCCGATTCATCTGGTGCATCGCGAAGGCCGCCACGTCACGCAGAAGGTGCGCGCGTTTCTCGATCTCGCGGTCGCCACGCTGCGCGCGGATGATTCGTTGCGCTGATCGCGCTAAACAGACGCGGCGGCGCGTGGCTGCGGGAATCTTTGCGTGAATCGAACGTCCGTTAGCGCACGGGCCGTGCAAAATGACGGCAAACCATGCAACATAGCTCTCTTCAGCGCGTTGCATCGGGCATCGTTTCCGCCCCATGCAACCGGCTCTTCCGAACCTCAACGGCTCACGCACCATGACGAATTCGACTTCTCCCTCGAACGAACGCCCGCTCGACATGATCATCTTCGGCGGCGGCGGAGACCTGGCCGCGCGCAAGCTGCTGCCCGCGCTCTACATGGCGCACACGCACTGCAACCTGCCCGCCGATACGCGCATTCTCGCCATCGGCCGCAAGGACTGGACGCGCGAAGATTATCTGAAGAACTTCATGGAAAAGCAGTCGCGTCCGTTCATCGACGAGAACGCTTTCGATGCTCAGTCGTGGGACAAATTTCTCGCGCTGTTCGACTACGTACGCGTCGATGTCGAGAACCCGGACGACTTCCGCAGGCTCGCGGAAGCATCGCGTGACGGCGCGCAGCGCGTGTTCTATCTGTCGACGTCGCCGGAACTCTTCACGACCATCTGCGACAACCTCGCGGCCGCGGGCATCGTCGACGATCATGCGCGCGTCGTGCTGGAAAAGCCGCTCGGTCACGATCTCGCCTCGGCGCGCGCCATCAACGATGCGGTCGGCAAGCGTTTCAAGGAAGAGCAGATCTATCGCATCGACCATTATCTCGGCAAGGAAACGGTGCAGAACCTGATGGTGCTGCGCTTCGGCAATGCGATCTTCGGGCCGCTGTGGCAGTCGCCGTATATTAAGAGCGTGCAGATCACGGTGTCGGAGACGGTCGGCGTGGGCAGCCGCGCGGGCTTCTACGATCACACCGGCGCGCTGCGCGACATGGTGCAGAACCACTTGCTGCAACTGCTGTGCATCGTCGCGATGGAACCGCCCGTCTCGCTCGATCCCGACGCCGTGCGCGACGAAAAGCTCAAGGTGCTGAAGTCGCTGCGCCCGATGACCGTGTCGGACATCGCCCGCGACACCGTGCGCGGCCAGTATGCGGCGGGCGCGGTCGGCGGCGAGCCGGTGAAGGGCTATCTGCAGGAAGAGAACGTGCCCGCCGACAGCCGCGCCGAGACCTTCGTCGCGTTGCGCGCGCATATCAACAACTGGCGCTGGGCCAACGTGCCGTTCTTTTTGCGCACCGGCAAGCGCATGCAGACGCGCAAGTCGGAAATCGTGATCGATTTCGCGGACCTGCCGTTCTCGATCATCCCGAGCGGGCCGCGCAATTACGGCAACCGTCTCATCATCACGCTGCAGCCGGAAGAGTCCATCCAGTTGCAGATGCTCGCGAAGGAACCCGGCAGCGGCATGCAGATGCTGCCCGTGAACCTCAATCTCGACTTGCAGCAGGCGATGACCCAGCGCCGCGCCGAAGCGTACGAGCGCCTGTTGATCGATGTCATTCGCGGACGTCTCACGCATTTCATGCGCCGCGACGAACTGGAAGCGGCGTGGGCGTGGGTCGAACCGATTCTCAACGGCTGGAAGGAACTGGGCGACAAGCCGCGTGGTTACACGGCGGGCACGTTCGGGCCGGCGGCTTCGTCGGCGCTGATGGCGCGGGAAAATCTGGCCTGGGCAGAGGAGGCCTGATTACGCCGCGCGGCGGCGGGATATCGCGGTTCCGGCGGCCATCACGGCAGCCAGCACCGCGATGCCGCTCACGATGCCTGCGAGCCGCAAGAGCGCGGGCATCGGGTCGGACGACCATTCATGGTCCTGCACGAACACCATGATGAACGCGATGGTGAACTGCCGTCCCACATAGCTCGCGCCTTGCGAGCCCGTCTGCACGTGACAGCCGATCCAAACGCCCGCGCATAGCGCGAGCATGCACGCGAGGGCGTTGTCGCCGATAAGCGGCAACAGCGCGAGACTGAGCGCGCCCGCGAGCAGGCAGCCGGCGAAGCGCTGAACCATGCGCGCGGCGATCGGCTTGCGCGTCGGCTGACCGAGCGACGACGCGGGCAGGATCAACACGGCGATGGCCGTCACCATCGCCTGAGGGAACCCCGGCAGGTCGTACGCATACGCCAGCGAAGCGAGAATCACGACGGACCACGCGGCGTGCCATGCAATGCGCCTGTGCCGCGCCTCGGCCGATGCTTCGAGCCGCGCCGCGTCCGTGCGCACGAGCGCGGTCTTGTGGCTCGCGCCGTCCACGCGATCCGCCGTCGATGCGGCCAGCGCGCCGGGCATCGGCGCAACGCCGCGTGACTTCCGGTAGTGCTGCACGCCCGCGTGAAAGAGCGCGGAGACGGCCACGCAAGCCAGCGTCCCGACGACGACTTCGGCCACGCGCAGCAGCGCGAACGATGCCGTCGCCGATGCCGACGCCAGACGGTGAGCCTCGAACGTCACCATCAGCGATGTGACCGCGCCGAGCACCCACGCATAGCCCGCATCGGAGACGAGCGCCCGATACACCGACACGCCCGCGATCACGCCGAGCAAGGGCACGACGAGCCACGGCGTGTCGCCGATGAGCGGTCCTGCCGTCGCGCCGAGCAGCGCGCCCGCAATCGTGCCGAGTACGCGATGCACGCCGCGTTGCGCGCACGCCGAGAATTTCGAGTGCATCACCGCGAATCCGCTGATCGCGGCCCACCAGACATGCGTGAGATCGAAGACGTGCGCGAGCGCGACCGCAAGCGCGACGGACAGCATCGCCTGCGTGCCGAAACGCGCGCGTGACGACGACGGCCGAATCGCGACGAGTTCGCGCCCGAGCGCACCGAACGCGTCGCGCAGGATGCCGCCGAGCGCGCCGAGGCTGGCTGCGGCGCGACGGTTGATGCGGCGCGCGCTGAGGTTGGCCCTGCTGTCGGCGCTGTGGTTGGCCCTGCTGTCGGCGGGCTGATCGTTGGGCATCGTTCGTGCGGTTGTCGTGCGTCACATTCGAGCGTAGCCGCGTATCGGCGATGACGCAAAGAAACGCATCGGAACAGTTGCTAAAGCGCGAAAGGCGTTTTCTGCAGCACTCCGAAGCCGATGCTATCGTGTGCGATCGCGCTCGACCTCGACCATCCCGACACAAGGACATCTCATGGCGAAAGTGCTGGTTCTCTACTACTCGATGTATGGCCACGTCGAAACGATGGCGCAGGCCGTCGCCGAAGGAGCGGGCGGCGTGGCGGGCGTCGAGGTGACGGTCAAGCGCGTGCCCGAAACGATTCCCGCCGATCAGGCCTCGGTCATCGGCGTGAAGCTGGATCAGCAAGCGCCGGTCGCCAGCATCGACGAACTCGGGAACTACGACGCCATCGTCTTCGGCACGCCGACTCGCTTCGGCAACATGGCCGGCCAGATGCGAACGTTCCTCGACCAGACCGGCGGGCTGTGGGTGAAAGGCGCGCTGATCGGCAAGGTCGGCAGCGTGTTCACATCGACGGCGTCGCAACATGGCGGTCAGGAAACCACGATCACCTCGTTCCACACGACGCTGCTGCATCACGGCATGGTGATCGTCGGCGTGCCGTATGCGTGTCCCGCGCTGACCAACATGCAAGAGATCACCGGCGGCACGCCCTATGGCGCGACGACGATCGTCGGCCCCGACGGCAAGCGTCAGCCGACGGACAACGAACTCGAAATCGCGCGATATCAGGGCAAGCATGTGGCCGAGCTTGCGGTAAAGATCGCGGGTTGATCGCGGCTGTAGGGTCGTGGCAAACAGGTCGGGCGATGGCTGTTGGCGTTGCGCCCACTATCGCTCGCGCGGACGCCGACGCAACCGTGCGTGTGCCGCTGGCATGGTCGCTGCATGGTTCAGGGCGTCACGTCTCGTCAGCCTGCCACTGCAAGACGTGACCGGACCGGCTGCCTAGTGCGCCGGTCCGTTCTTATCGGCCTAGCCGATATTCGCTCGAATTGTTCGGCAAACTAACGAGTTGTTCGATGAAGCTTTGCGGCTGAATGAACGGCTTGTCGCGCCCCTGAAAACCCTCACCTTTGCCCGGCTCCCGTAAATCCTCACCGCTCGTCGAGCCACCATCAAATAACGTTCAGCATCGCGAGCGCGGTCTCCTGCAACGGCTGCAGCACGCGGGCGAGCGCCGCCTCGTGCGTCTCTTTCCCGATCGGCATGTTCACCGACAACGCCGCCACCACCTGGCCGTGACGATTCTTGATCGGCACCGCAACGCCGCGCACGCCCACCTGCAACTGCTGTTCGATCGCGACGAAGCCATCCACGCGCGCCTGGCGGATCTTCTCGTGGAGCTTTTCCTTGTTGGTCAGCGTGAGCGGCGTGAACGGCTTGAACTCGGTCGCGTCGAGCCAATGGCGGACGGCATCCTCGTCCGGCTTGTAGGCGAGCATCACGAGCCCGCCCGACATCAGCGCAGCCGGCACCCGCGCGCCCAGCACGAAGCCGGTGGTCATCACGCGCGTGGAGCCGTTACGCGCGATGATGACGAGATCCCATTCATCGAGCACGCTTACATAGACGGACTCGTGGATCGTCGCGCTCAATTGCTGGAGATACGGCTGCACGATGCGCGGCAGCCGCGCCGAATCGAAATACGACCAGCCGACGCGCAACACGCGCGGCGTCAGGTTGAAGAGCTTGCCGTCGGTCTGCACGTAACCGAGATGCGCGAGCGTCAGCAGATAGCGGCGCGCCGCCGTGCGCGTCATGCCGGTGCGCGCCGCCGCTTGCGTCGGCGTCATGCGGGCGTGCTGGTCGTCGAACGCTTCGAGAATCGCCAGACCCTTCTCCAGCCCGGCGATCCAGTCGCGCTTGTCGAGTGCGGGCTTGTTCATTGTCAAACCTTGCATTTAGCTAGTGCTAACCCCCAAAGCGGTCGATTATCGGACACGCGCGTACGATAATCGCGCATAATCTATCACAAATCGTTGCCGGAGAAGGGCCGCGCCCCTATTCTCCAATCACCCGGAGCGACGCGCTCGCCACCGCTCTTTGCCCCGTGCATCGGCGGGATGACGAATCAGAAGAACGAGACAGGCGGCACGCGAGTTCAATCGATTAACCCATTGTTCGGAGACACATATGGCTAGCCTCAAGGAAGAAGCGCACGGCGGCCGCCAGGCGAAGAAGGCAACGGCGAGCGGCTGGATCGGCTCGGCGCTGGAGTACTACGACTTCTTCATTTACGCGCAGGCGGCGGCGCTGATTTTTCCACAGTTGTTCTTCCCGTCGGGCAATCCGAAGGTGGCGATCGTCGCATCGCTCGCGACCTATGGCGTCGGTTATGTGGCGCGTCCTATCGGCGCGTTCGTGCTCGGGCACCTTGGCGACACCCACGGCCGCAAGAACGTGCTGCTGATCTGCATGTTCCTGATGGGCTTCTCGACGATGGCGGTCGGTCTTCTGCCGACGTACCACCAGATCGGCATGGCCGCACCGGCGATGCTCGTCCTGCTGCGTCTGATCCAGGGCTTCGCGGTGGCTGGCGAAATCTCCGGCGCGAGTTCGATGATTCTCGAGCACGCACCGTCCGGACGGCGCGGCTACTATGCGAGCTTCACGCTGCAGGGCGTGCAGGCCGGCCAGATTCTCGCGGCCGCCGTGTTCCTGCCGCTCGCGGCGTTCATGCCCGAGGACATGTTCAACTCATGGGGCTGGCGCGTGCCGTTCCTACTGTCGGCGTTCGTGCTGGTCGCGGGTTACATCATCCGTCGCGAAGTGCATGAAACGCCGGCGTTCACCGCGGAAGGCGCTCAGGGCGAACTGCCGAAGTCGCCGATCAAGGAAGCGTTCGCCAACAGCACGCCCGACATGGTCCGCGTGGTCTGCATGGCGCTGATGAACGTGATTCCCGTGGTCACGACGATTTTCGGGGCGGCGTATGCGGTGCAGGCTTCGTATGGCATCGGCTTTCACAAGAGCGTGTATCTGTGGATTCCGGTTGCCGGCAACATCCTGGCGGTGCTGGTGATTCCGTTTATCGGCAATCTGTCAGATCGCGTCGGACGCCGCATTCCGATGATCACCGGTTCGCTGCTCGCGGGTCTGCTCTCGTTTGCGTATCTCTACGCGATCAGCATCCACAACGTGCCGCTGGCGATCGTGATGTCGCTCCTGATGTGGGGCGTCGTCTATCAGGGATACAACGCGATTTTCCCGAGCTTCTTCCCCGAACTGTTCCCGACCCGCTCGCGTGTTTCGGCGATGGCGATTGCGCAGAACATCGGCACGACGATCACCGCGCTGCTGCCCGCGCTGTTCGCCACCGTCGCGCCGCCGGGATCGACGAATATTCCGCTGACCATCGGAGCGCTGGCTTTCAGCGTGACGATCATCGCGTCGATCGCCGCGTGGTCTGCGCGGGAAACGTATCGCGTGCGTCTGGAAGATCTCGGCAAGAAGGATGCGGTGCCGATGAGCGAGCAGGAGTATGAGCGCATCCGCGCAAATTCGATGGCGGAGCGCCGCGACGCGAAGGCTCATGCCTGACGCGCGCTGATAGCTGAGTGTTGGAAAGCACGGGCCCTTCGGGGCCCGTTTCTTTTGTGGTGCGGCGCTCGCTTCGAAGTGACGCCCAAAGCGAGGGAACAGAAGTCCCATTTCCGCTGGCCTCCGTCGTTCCCGATTCCGAGTTTCATCTGGCGTAACGCGACACCGCGCTGGCCCGACCGCAGCGCCCATTCCGCGCATCGCTGCGTTCCGCGCGCTACCATCACCGTCATTCATCGATGACGATTAAGCGCGCATGCCCGCCCCCACCACGCATCTTCTCCCCGCCCTCAATATCTTCACCGCGATCGTCGATACCGGCACGTTCGCCGCCGCCGCAGAAAAGCTCGGCATGTCCCCACCCGGCGTGAGCCGCGCGATCACGCGTCTCGAAGCGAAACTCAAGATCCGGCTGTTCGACCGCACCACGCGCACCGTCTCCCTGACCGACGATGGCCGACGCTTCTACGGCCAGGTCATGCCGCATCTCCTCGGCATCGAAGAAGCCGCAGCGACAGCATCGAGCAGCACGACAGCCGTGCGGGGACGCTTGCGCGTCAATGTCGATCCGATCTTCTCGCGGCTCGTGCTCGGCCCGCAACTCGAAGCGTTCATGCAGGCGCATCCCGAACTCGATCTCGAACTGATCACGCGCGACCGGCTCGGCGACATGATCGCCGATGGCTTCGATCTCGCCGTGCGCTTCGGCGAGCCGCGCAACTCGAGCCTCGTCGCGCGCAAGCTGCTCGACACGCCGGTGCATACCGTCGCCGCGCCGTCCTATATCGCACGATGCGGCCGGCCCGCGACGCCGCAATCGCTCGCCACCGATGCGCACACCTGCATCGAATTCCGCGATCCCGAGACGGGGCGGCCGTTCGCGTGGGAGTTTCATCGCAAGAAGAAGCGGCTGACCGTCGAAACGCGCGGGCACCTGACGCTCAACGATCCCGGCACGCTGCTGAGCGCGTGTCTGTCCGGCTATGGCGTTGCGCAGATACTGGAGCTGGGGCACGAGCACCTGCTGGCCGAAGGAAAGCTCGTCGATCTCTTTCCCGACTGGCCGGACGAACGATTTCCGCTCTATGCGTTTCATCCGTCGCGGCATCATCCGCCCGCTAAAACAAGGGCTTTTCTCGATTTCGCGATCGCGCTGACGAACCAGCGCTGAAGGCCACGCTACCGCGCGCACGCATCGGGCCGCGCCTTCGCGCCACGGCGATCCGGCGGCACCTTGCAGTTGTCGACGCGCTGCTCGTCGCTGGCCTTGTCGCCGAGGCGTTCCTTCAGCGTCTTTGCTTCCGACGCCGCGGGCGCGCTGGCGGCATCGTCGGCGCGTGCGACGTTGGCCGATAACATAAGGATGGCGAAGTAATAAGCGAAGCGCTTCATGGCACGATCATCACCGCATTGCGAGGGCCGCGCTTCCCGCTTCTTGCGCTTTCATTTCCACTGCGCGCAATCCGCGCAGCGATACCGCGAGGCCGCCTGCATCGCGATTCGTTACCGCGAACGCCGCATGATGCCGTTGCGCGATCCGCAGCGCGATGGCGAGTCCCAGCCCGCTGCCCTGCCCTTGCGTGCCGACGCATCGATAAAAGCGGTCGCACGCGCGGTCGATCTCTTCGGCCGGAATGCCGGGGCCGGTGTCGAGCACGGTAAGCGCGATGCCATCGCTCTCGCGCCGCAGTGTCACATCGACACGTCCGCCGTGCGGCGTATGACGGATCGCGTTGTCGAGCAGATTGTTGACGAGCACCGCGAGCGCGTGCATGTCGCCGCATATCGTATAGGTGTCGTACTCGTCGTGCGCTTCTTCGAGCACGAGACCGAGATCGATCGACTTCGCTTCCGCGATCAGCGAAAAGTCCGCGACGCGCGTTTCGCAAAGCGTGCGCAGGCTCATCGGCGCGATGGCCGCCTCACGCGCCGCATCCTCCCGCGCCATACTGAGCAATTGCTGCGCCAGATGGATCAACCGGTTCAGTCGGCCGTCGATCTTGGCGAGCGTGGCGCTATCGACCTTCAGCGATCCATCACTGATTGCGCCCTGGATCTGCAGCTTCAGCGCGGTCAGCGGCGTGCGCAGTTCGTGCGCCGCATCGGCGACGAAGATGCGCTGCGCCTCGGATGCATCGTTCAGCCGCGCGAGCAGGCCGTTCAGTTCGTCGACGAGCGGACGAAGTTCATCGGGCATCGGCGTGGCGACCGCTACCGGTTCGCGGGATTCGTGGGAGCGCGCGGCGATCGACGAGGACAGCCATCGGACGGGCGCGAGTCCGCGCGCCACCACCACGAGCACGATCACGACGATCGCCGGTATCAGCAACACGAGCGGCCAGATGATGCGCAACGCAAGCTCGATCGCCATGTCGTCGCGTACGTAGTAAGGTTGCGCCACCTGCACGAAGCGATCCGGCAGCGCGACGCCGAATGCGCGCCAGCGATACCCCTCGCGCTCCGCCGACTGAAAGCCGTCGCCGAAGCGCGGCAACGCGGGCTCGTGCGGCGAGTGATAGACAAGACGCCCGGACGTGTCCCAGATGTCGATGACCAACCGGTCATCCGCGATGCCATGCAGTTCGTGCGTACGCCCTTCCGCGGCATGAGCGGCGGTGATGTTGTCCGGCAGCGAGAGCGCGACCGTGCGCAATTCGTAATCGAAGAGTTCGCCCGCTTCGAGCCGCGCCGCGCGGAAAATGCCGTAGCCCGCGATCAGGCAAGCGAGCGCCAGCCCGCAGATGAGCCAGCCGAGCAGCCAGCGGCGAATCGAGTTCATCCGATCCTCTTCAGCCGGTAACCGACGCCGCGCACCGTCACGATCTCATCCGGCCCGATCTTGCGCCGCAAGCTGTGCACATGGACTTCGATCGCATTGCTGCCCACTTCGTCGCCCCAGCCATACAGTTTTTCTTCGAGTTCGCGGCGGCGAAACACGCGCGACGGCTCTTCGATCAACGCCTGCAACAACGCGAATTCGCGCGGCACGAGGTTGAGCGGCGCGCCGCTCTTGGCGGCTTCGTGCGCGGCGGGATCGAGCGTCAGTTCGCCATGCGCATAGACGAGTTGCTTGTGCCCCGTGCGACGTCTGAGCAGGGCGCGCACGCGGGCGGCCAGCTCGTCGAGATCGAAGGGCTTCATCAGATAGTCGTCGGCGCCGGCGTCGAGGCCGCGAATGCGATCGTCGATGGCGTCGCGCGCGGTGAGGATCATCACGGGCGCATCTCCGCCGTTCTTGCGGTAGACGCCGAGCACGTCGAGGCCGTGGCGCTTCGGCAAGGTCAGATCGAGCAGCACGAGATCGTACACGCCGTTCGCGAGCGAGAGCTCGGCGGCCCGGCCATCCTGCGCCCAGTCGACCGTATAGCTCGCACGACGCAGCGCGGCCAGCACCGTCTCCGCGATCATCTCGTCGTCCTCCACCAATAGCAGACGCATGCGGGTCTCCAGGGCTTGCGTGTCGCCGCCGATTGTCCTCGACGCTTGCTTAAGCGCGGCTTAACGCGAGCGTGCGGCTTCGAAGCCGGAGCCTTGAATTGGCGCCCCCGCAGCACGCGCTTAAGCGTTGCATAAGTTTTCAGGCCGCACTATGCCGCCACGGACACTGCTCTGCTTCGAGGCCAGCGCGTCGCGGCACACGCGGCCTCTTCGATGCATCCACGCGGTCGGGCGTGACTCGGAACGCGCCCGGTCCGACTTGTACCCGGCTTCGGCCGGGTTTTTTTTCGTCGATAGAGGCGTGACCGGCAGTTCGCGTCGAACGTTCAGCGCTTCAGCCAGAACCACGCCGCGAACGCAATCGCCAGCCACACGGCCACGATCACCGCCGCTCCTGCATAACTCTTCGGCTTCGCGCGCTGTTCGGCCATCCACGCGTCGGCCCGCCTCCGGCTCTCATCGACGACTCCCGCAGGCAGAAGCCGGATCGCAAGCCAGATCAGGCCCGGAAGCAGGAGCGCATCGTCGAGATAGCCCAGCACGGGGATGAAGTCCGGTATCAGGTCGACAGGACTCAGCGCGTAGCCGACCACGAAAACGCAAAGCAGCCTGACGGCGAGAGGCGTGTCCGGATTGCGATATGCAAACCAAAGGGTCATCGCATCGCGCTTGATGCGTCTTGCCCACGTTCGAATCGTTTGAAAGAGGTTCATCAAGGGCAACATCGGCCGGTCCGCGATGCATGCATGTTACCCCTCGAGGTGAGACTTTTCGGGATCGGCACGAAAGACCCGCCCCGCCAAAGGCTTCGCACCGTGCGAAAGGTGAGCATTTTCGGGACTTCGCTTTGCGCGGCACGACGGTTGCATCTCCCGGGCGCACAGCCAACACGGAGTGAACGGACGCAATGAGGAAACCTCGCATCGTGGTCATCACCGGCGCGACGGCGGGCGTCGGACGTGCGACGGCGCTCGAATTCGCGCGACGGGGCGCGGACGTCGCGCTCATCGCGCGGGACGAAGCCGCCCTCGCCGATACCGCCGCCGACGTGCGCGCATACGGCGTGCGCGCATTGCCGATTCCGCTCGATGTGAGCCATGCCAATGCCGTCGATGAAGCCGCGTCGCACATCGAAGCCACGCTCGGCCCGATCGACGTCTGGATCAACAACGCGATGCTCACCTCGCTCGCCGCCGTCGCGGACATGCCCGAACGCGACTTCGCGCGCATCACCGAAGTGACTTACCTCGGCTATGTATGGGGCTCGATGGCCGCGTTGCGACGCATGACGCCGCGCGATCGCGGCGTGATCGTGCAAGTGGGATCGGCGCTCGCGTACCGGTCGATTCCGCTGCAGGCCGCCTATTGCGGCGCGAAGCACGCGATACGCGGCTTCACCGATTCATTGCGCTGCGAGCTGCGTCACGACAAGCGCCGCATTCACGTGACGATGGTGCAGATGCCCGCGATCAACACGCCGCAATTCGACTGGGCCAAGGTCGCGACGCCGCACGCGCCGCGTCCCGTTGCGCCGGTCTTTCAGCCCGAAGTCGCGGCGCGGGCGATCTACTGGGCGGCGACGCATCGGCGGCGGGAGGTGTGGGTCGGTTCGTCGTCGGTCAAGGCGATTGTGGCGAACCATTTTTTCCCCGGACTGCTCGATGCGTACCTCGCCCGCACTGGTTACGACGGGCAACGGGACGAGCGGCTGCCCGGTGCGGGCCGGCCCGACAACTTGTGGGAACCGGTGACGGCGCTGCATCGCACGCGCGGACGGTTCGATGACGAAGCATCGGATGCGTGCCCGTCGCTGTGGCTCGGGACGCATCGCGGCCTCATCGTGAGCGCAGGCGCGTTGCTCGGTGCGATGTGGCTTGCGCGCGGGCGCCGGCGCAAAGCGTGATTACATGAAGCGCGGTGCGAGAAAGATCGCGAGCGCCGCGATCAGCCATGCACCGAGTCCGCCGAGAATCGCGAGGCGGTAATCGACATAGTGAATCAGCACATAGCACGTGCCGAGAAAGACAAGGTACGCGGGAATCGTCCGGGCACCGGAGAGACACGCGGTCCTGAAGCCGCCGGGCTGCCCTTTCGCGCCGACGGCCAGGAGCGCGATGATCGCGAACGTCGGCGCGAGCGGCAGGATGCCCGGCAGCACGTTGCCACGCTTCGACGCCGTGACGATCAATGCGGTGACCAATCCACCGACGATGCCCTTCCACAATACGTCCATCGCAATTCCATCGAGTGCAAGCCCAAGTCGAGCGACGGATTATAGGAAAGCATCGCTTGACGCGCTTGCACGCTCAGGCTCGCCGGAGCACGCCCTTGAACGACGAGCCGTTGAGCGTCAGGAAGACCAGCAGCGTCGCGCCGAAAAAATGCACTGACGCCCCGCTGGCGGGCGATCAGCGCGAGTCGTCGTCCCCGGCACGCGAGGGCGCCATGCCATTGAGTTGCGCGACCACATCGAACATATGCGGCACGTACTCGTCGCCATGCCCGAGATTCGTCGCCAGCACGTAGATCTGCCGCACTGCTTCCGCGATGATCGCCGTCGACGACTGCGCCGACGCCAGTTGCGCATACGAACGCATGTCCTTCGCAGCGTTGCGGATCGCGAACTGCTGGCCGCTGTCGTCGCCTTCGAGCAGATACGGAATGATGCGGTCGAAGGTCTTGCTGTGCGCGCCGCTCAAGCGGCAAACGGCCGCGAACTCGTGCAGATCGAGCTTCGCCTTCGCCGCCGTGCCGAACGCTTCGGCGAGGATCGCGCCGTTGGCCTGAGCGATGAAGTTGTGAATCAGCTTCGCGCGATACCCCGCACCGTGCGCGCCCAAATGATGCACCGTCTCCGCATAAGCCGCCATCACGGGCCGCAGCAATTCGAGCACGCCGGCGTCGCCGCCAACGAGTACGTTGAGCCGCCCTTCCCGAGCTTCCTTCGGAGTCCGATTGACCGGCGCATCGAGGAACGCCGCGCCTTTTGCGGCGAACGCGCGTGCGGCTTCGTCGGCGAATTCGGGATCGGCGGTCGTGCTGTCGACGACGATCATTCCTTCATGCGCGCCCGCAAGCAAGCCGTTTTCCCTGAACACGGCATCGCGCACTTGCGGCGTTCCCGTCACGCAGATGATGACAGCATCGACGTTCCGCGCGAGTTCGGCCGCGCTGCTCACTTCCTTCGCGCCCTGCGACACGAGGGCTTCGAGCGCCTCGCGGCTGCGATGGCCGAGCACGAAAAGCTCGAAGCCCTTCTTCAGCACTTGCCCGGCGATCGCGCTGCCCATCAAGCCGAGTCCGATCATGCCGACGCGTTCGACACGTTGCGGAAGGCGGATTGCGTTATTGGTTTCCATGATCCCTGTCCCGTTCATTGCAGTTCGAGTTCGACAGGCGCTGCCTGACGCGGCCGCGATGCGCTGCGTTGCGCGACGCGCGGCCACTCGATGTATCGCGCATCCAGTTCGGCGATGCTGCCCACGCCCAGCAACCCGATAACGCGATCCACTTCGGTCTTGAGAATCTCGATTGCGCGATCCACGCCCGCCCTTCCGCCCGCGCCCAGACCCCACGTCGTCGCGCGGCCCAGCAGCACCGCGTCGGCGCCGAGCGCCATCGCCTTGACGATGTCCGAGCCGCGGCGGAATCCGCCATCGAGCATGATGGCGAGACGCCCCTTCACTGCATCGACGACTTCGGGCAGGACTTCCATCGCCGAGACGGAGCCGTCCAGTTGCCGGCCGCCGTGATTGGACAGCACGATGCCATCCGCGCCGAGCGCGACGGCGCGCACGGCATCGTCCGGATGAATCAGCCCCTTGACGATGAGCTTGCCCGGCCAGCGGTCGCGCAGCCAGCGTATATCGTCCCATGACAGCGACGGATCGAGTTCCTTCGCCAGTGCCGATGCCGCGCCGCGCACGCTGTCCTGTCCCGGTGGCAGCAAATCGCCGAGATTGGCGAAGCGCGGCATGCCGTGCGGCCACAGCACATCCATCATCCAGCGCGGATGCGCGAGCACGTCCAGGGTGTTGCGCAGATCGAGCTTCAGCGGCCTCGCGTAGTTGCGCAAGTCCCACTCGCGCTTGCCGTAGATCGCGCTGTCGGTAGTCACGACGAGCGCTTCCACATTGGCATTCTTCGCGCGTTCGGCCAGTTTCGCGACGAAATCCCGCGTGCGATACATGTAGACCTGCATCCACACGCGCCCGCCGGCGCGCTCGACGACGCGTTCCAGCGCCACCGTCGACGCATTGCTCAGAATGTACGGGATTCCTGCAGCGGCAGCGGCGCTTGCCAGCGCGATATCGCCTTCGCGCGAAAGCAATCCGCTGAAGCCCGTCGGCCCGATCATGAACGGCGCATTGCTTCGGCGTCCGAACAGATCAATGCCGATATCGCGCTTCGATACATCGACCAGCGAGCGCGGCCGGAAAGCGATTTCCGCGAAGACATCGCGATTGCGGCGCAACGTGCACTCGTCCTCCGATCCGCCTTCGACGTATTCAAAACAGAAATTGGGCACGCGCCGCTGCGCCATCCCGCGCAACTCTTCGATGCTGTGAGCACGGCGCGGATCATTACCCGTATAAAGACGACGTTGCACTTCACTTCTCCTGTCGACCGGTGCGGAACATCTCAACGTTTCGCACCGGTCACATGCCCGTTCAAACCGGCAGCTTGCGTTGATAGTCGATGCAGAGGACGCACAGCGACTGGAAGGCCGCCACGGCAACGAAGAACATCAGCGCGAGGAAATACGAGCCGGTCGTCTGCACGATATAGCCGATGAAAATCGGCACGAAGATGCCCGCGATGTTACCGACGAAGTTCATGATGCCGTTGAGCGTGCCGGTCCGTGCGCGGGTAGCGAGCATCGCGGGCGTCGCCCAGTTGCAGCCGCCGCACCAGCGCAAGAAGAACAGCGCCACGCACAGCAGGCCGACGACCATGACCGGTGCGCGGACATAAGCCACGCCGAGCATCGAAAGGCCGACTGCGACTGCACCGATGATCATCATCGTGCGATACACGCGATTCGCACTCGCGCCCGCCGACTTCCACTTGTCGGCGAGATTGCCGCCAATCACTTCGCCGACGAAACCGCAGAAGAAGATCAGGAACGTCGCGCCGCCCAGCGACTTCAGGTCGAAACCATGCACCTTGAACAAATACGTCGGCAGCCAGGTCATCAGGCCGAAGAAGATCAGGTTCGTGCAGGTGTGGCTCAGGCACATGCCCCACACCGAGCGGAACGTGAAGAAGCGGAACAGCGAGCCGCCCGGCGCAACGGTCGGCTCGGCCGCGTCTTCTTCAGCGTGAGCGCGCTCGATATACGCGATCTCTTCCTCGTTGATCGACGGATGCTCGCGCGGCGTGTTACGGATGTACCACCATGCCCAGATGCCGCACAGAATCGTGCCGACGCCCGCCACGACGAACGCCGCGCGCCACGAACCGAGCACCGCCATCAGCGTCGCAACGACGATCGCACCGACGCCCGAGCCAAGCGCGCTGCCGCCATCGAGCAGCGCGGCGCCCCGCGTCTTTTCGTTCTTCGTGAGCCACAATGCGTTGAGCTTGCCGCCGCCCGGATAGATTGGCGCTTCGGTGACGCCGAGTCCGAGACGCGTCAGCAACAGCAGCACCCAGCCCGAGCTGAACGCGCCGAGCGCCTGAAAGAAGCCCCAACCCACCGTTGCCGCCGCGATGAGCGCGCGCGGCTTCAGCTTGTCGGCCAGCATGCCCGACGGCACCTGCATGAACAGATACGTCCAGAAAAACGAGCTCAGGATCAAACCCTGACGCTCCGGCGACAGATCGAATTCCTGCGCGATCGCCGGCATTGCGACGGACAGCGCGGCCCGGTCGATGTAGTTGATCGATACCAGCGCCAGCAACAGAAGAAAGATCTTCCATCGGACGTTGGTCATTCGTACGGATTGCACGCTGGACACACTCATGGTCCGGTCTCCTAAATGCTTTTATATGAAATACGCGGATGCAGTCGATCCGCGATGCGAGACGCTTATCGGCCCCAGCGCAACACGAGCGGATCGAGCCGGCGCGCGACTTCGAGCAAGCCATCACGCGTCTTCGGATGGACGGGCGCGAACGGGTGACGCACTGCATCCGATCCGATGACGCCGCCTTCCTTCATCAGGATCTTGCAAGCGGCCAGCCCGCACTGGCGATTCTCGTAGTTGATGAGCGGAAGCCATTGCTGATACAGCGCCGCCGCGCTTTCCTTGTCACCGCTCACGTAGGCATCGACGATCTTGCGGATGCCATCGGGATAGCCGCCGCCCGTCATCGAGCCGGTCGCGCCTGCTTCGAGATCGGGATACAGCGTGATTGCCTCTTCCCCATCCCACGGACCGACGATGCTCTCGCCGCCCAATTCGATCAGCTCACGCAGCTTCGATGCGGCCTGCGCCGTCTCGATCTTGAAGTACGCGACGTTCTCGATCTCGCGCGCCATGCGGGCGAGGAACGGCGCGGACAGCGGCGTGCCGGCAACGGGCGCGTCCTGGATCATGATCGGAATGCCGATCGCGTCCGACACCTTGCCGTAGAACTCGTAGATGCCCTTCTCCGTCACGCGGATGGTCGCGCCGTGATACGGCGGCATGATCATCACCATCGCGGCGCCGGCGGCTTCTGCGGCAGCGCTGCGGAGCGCGCAGACTTCCGAACTGAAATGCGTCGTCGTGACGATCACGGGCACGCGGCCCGCGACATGTTCGAGCACGGCGTGCATGAGCGTATCGCGTTCTTCATCGGACAACGCGAACTGCTCGGAGAAATTGGCGAGGATGCAGAGGCCGTTGGAGTCGGCATCGATCATGAAGTCGACGCAGCGTTTCTGTCCTTCGAGGTCGAGCTTGCCGTCTTCATCGAAGATGGTCGGCACGACAGGAAATACGCCGCGATAAGGTCCGGTATTTGGCATGGTGATTGGTCGCAATGGTTGAGAGTGTGAAGCGGCTTCGACGCCTGAATCGCGTTCAGGTGATCGCGCCGATCTGCCAGGGCACGAACTCGTTCTGCCCGTAGCCGTGAATTTCGCTGCGGCTGCGCTTGCCCGATGCGGTGTCGAGCATCAACTGGAACAACTCCGCGCCCATTTCTTCGATGGAGCGCTGGCCGCTCAGAATCGGACCGCAGTTCAGGTCCATATCTTCCTGCTGGCGATTCCACAATGCGTCGTTGGTGGCGATCTTGAGCGATGGCGTCGGCGCGCAGCCGTATGCCGATCCGCGCCCTGTCGTGAAGCAGATGAGGTTGGCGCCGCCCGCAACCTGTCCGGTCGCGGAGATCGGGTCGTAGCCGGGCGTGTCCATGAAGACGAGGCCCTTCGCCGTCACCGGTTGTGCGTATTCATAGACTTCGACGAGATCGCTGTTGCCCGCTTTCGCGATGCCGCCGAGCGATTTCTCCAGCACGGTCGTCAAGCCGCCCGCCTTGTTGCCCGCCGACGGATTGTTGTTCATCGCAGCGCGGCTGCGCTCGCAATAGTCTTCCCACCAGTGGATGCGCGCGACGAGCTTTTCGCCGACTTCGCGGCTCACCGCGCGTCGCGTGAGCAGGTGTTCCGCACCGTAAATTTCAGGCGTTTCGGAGAGAATCGCGGTGCCGCCGTGCTTCACGAGCAGATCGACGGCTGCGCCCAGCGCGGGATTGGCCGAGATGCCAGAGTAGCCATCGGACCCGCCGCATTGCAAGCCGACGATCAGGTGCGATGCCGGCACCGGCTCACGCTTGACGCGATTCGCCGCCGCGAGCATGCCCTTCACCAGTTCGATGCCATGCGCGACGGTCTTCGCCGTGCCGCCCGTTTCCTGAATGTTGAAGGTCTTCAGGAACGATGCTTCGGTGAGACCTTGCGTCTCCATCATGCGAGCAATCTGGTTCGTCTCGCAGCCGAGGCCGATGACCAGCACGCCCGCAAAATTCGGATGCACCGCATAGCCGCCGAGCGTGCGTTGCAACAGCGCGAGTCCTTCGCCTTCGGGATCGACCGCGCAGCCGACGCCGTGTGTCAAGGCAACGACGCCATCAACGTTCGGATACGCCTCGAGGCTCGCGGGATTCGTGTCGCGGCGAAAGTGATCGGCAATGGCGCGAGCGACCGTCGCCGAGCAATTCACCGACGTTAGGATACCGATGTAATTTCGCGTGGCGACACGGCCATCGTCGCGCACGATGCCATCGAACGTGGCGGGCGTGTCCGCGTATTGCGTGGGGCGTGAGCTTTCGCAGTACGCGTAATCGCGGTCGAACTCGCCCATCGCGATGTTATGAACGTGAACATGTTCGCCCGGCGCGATCGGCTTGCTCGCAAAGCCGATGATCTGGCCATAGCGCCGCACCGTCTGTCCTTGTTGGATGGCGCGCGTCGCGACTTTGTGACCGGGGGGAATGAGTCCGGATACCGTGACGCCCTCGTCGGGCAATCCCGTGCCGCCGACAAGCTGCTCGCGTGCGATGACGACGTCGTCGTCGCGATGAAGGCGAATCACCAGGGGTCGCGGCCGCGCTGCGGCCGGTTCGTCGAGCCGGCCGGCTTCGATTTGGCTTGCGTTCTGCATATTGTCACCCGTGTGCGGGCCGATCGTTTGTTGTCTCCAAAGCTGACTATACGTTTGCAGTCTGCAGCCTGTATATTGAATTGTTTCCATCCCCCGATAACTTTTTCTACTCGCTGATGAACACCGTCCAGACGCTGCTGTCGAGGCTCAGAATGAAGCAGTTGCAATTGCTGATTGCGCTCGACGAGCACAAGTCGCTGCACAAGGCGGCGGCTGTCATGGCGGTTACGCAATCGGCGGCGAGCAAGGCGCTGCACGAACTAGAGACGATGTTCGATGCTGAGCTTTTCGAGCGATCGGCAAGCGGCATGATCCCGAATCAATACGGCCGGCGCGTCATTCAATACGCGCGTCTCCTGACGACGGATCTCACACTGCTTTGTCAGGACATCAACGAGATTCAGTCGGGTCGCGGCGGCCGGCTTGCGATCGGCGCGATCATGGGCGCGATACCGGCAGTCGTCGTGCCTGCGCTCGAAGCGCTGCATGCGGAGCTGCCGAACGTATCGATCGAGATCGTCGAGGACACGAGCGCGCGCATGTTGCTGCAACTCGATGACGGCCATCTCGATCTGATCATCGGCAGATCGGCGGTGAGTGCGCAGCCTTCGAAGTATCGATACGTCAAGCTGGCGGATGAACCGCTTTCGGTGGTCGTGGGATATCGGCATTCGGCCAGATCGAAAGGCCCGATCGAGATGCACGATCTTGCCCATTGCAGATGGGTGACTTACCCGAGCCAGATGCCGTTGCGTGAATTGCTGGAGCGGGAGATGGACCTTGCGGGCATGAGCATGCCGCCGAACACCATCTCGACGGCTTCAACCTTCGTTACCGTTGCGCTGCTCAACCAGAGCAAGGATCTTGTATCAGTACTACCAACTGATATTGCCGAGATGTTTGCGCAGCACAAGATGCTGCGCATTCTTCCGGTGAGCATGCGATCGCCTTCGCAAACCTTCGGCGTGGTGACGCGTCGAAGCGGCGTGCTGTCGCCGATGGCGGAGCGGTTTATCGAATTGTTGCGTGCGCGGGTGCCGCAGTAGGTTTTAATAGTTCGGTTTCCTGATCGATTGAAGATTTTAGAATCTCACCTTGACCTGGAAGCCGATTGTGAACGGCAGGTCGCTCGAAGGAATAGGCGGAATCAGAATCAGGTTGGCTCCTACACGCTTATACGCGAGCATCACGAGCGGTGCGGCAACCGGTCCGACCATGTGATCGTGTCCGATGCCCCAGCGGCCATAGTCGTAACCGGAGATGAGCCCGCCCATCGCGGCGAGCCGGAAAAATCCCCAATGCAGGAATTCGGGCGCCCATATGCCGCCGCCATAGAACGAGGGCTTTGACAGTGAGTTTCGGAAGTAGCCCGCCGTCACCGCCCATTGAGGAGCGATCCAGCATTCCGCGCCGATGCCCGGATTGAATTGCTCGAAATGCTTGTCGGGATGGAAGTGATGCGAGCCGATCATCGCGTCGACCCAGAGTCCATCGTCGCACAAGGCTGCGTCGGCGGATGGCGCCCACGACAGCGCGCTAAAGGCGAGCCACACCGCCACGGCGGGCCAGAGGCGGATCGGTCGAGAACGCGAAAGCGACTGCCAGAAGCGCATGGGTTTCTCCGCCATCGCGCAACGCCATGGCGCCTTTTTGAGATGAATTCGAGGCGAACTCTACCTGATCACGTCATCTTCGTGTGCGCTTGCGAAAATGGCGTGACGGTCGTTTCTGCGTGCAGTCCGTTTGTCGGCGAAACTGAGCGTATCGGTGGGCTGACTTTTAGGTATCGCGCGATGAAATCGACTATCTCTTTGCTAAGTATTCTGGCGTCGCTGGCGCTGGTTCTTTCTGGCTGCACGCCGTTGCAGGTCGTCACGCATCGGGTGTCCGCGAGCGAATCGACCGTGCCGGCGGGACGGTATGCGCTCGATCCGCATCATTGGAACGTCAGCTTCGACGTCGACCATTTGCATTATTCGCGGTTCGTGATTCGCTTCGACAAGGCGGCGGCACAGCTCGACTGGGGCGCTCGCGGCATGGACGACAGCACCGTGCGCGCGACGATCGATGCCTCGAGCGTCAATACGAACGTACCGCTGTTGGATCGCATGCTGAAGGGGCCGGACATGTTCGACGTCGCGCGTTATCCGCAGATCGAGTTCGCCAGCGCGCGTTTTCAGCGAACGGGAGAGGATCGCGGAACGCTTACCGGCGACCTGACGATTCGCGGCACGACCCATCCGGTGACGTTGAACGTAACTTTCAACGGCCACGCCGTCAATCCGCTCACCAAGCAGGAAACGTTGGGCTTTTCCGCCGATGGGCATTTCAGCCGGGCGCAGTTCGGTTTGACGACGTGGTACCCGGCGGTCGGGGATGACGTCCACGTCGCGATTCAGGCGGAGTTCGATAAGGAGCGCGAGTGAAGGCGGCGGTGGCCGTGCGTGGCCGCAATGGGTTTCAGGCGCGCTTGCGCGCGTCAGGCCGAGAACATCTTCGGCCCGGGACATGCGCTGCGCAAACTCAATGGCGTGTGCGACGTCGGGCGGAGCATCGCGCCGATTAAACCTTAAGCGCCAGTCCAGTCGAGAACGACCTTTCCGCTGTTGCCGGAGAGCATCGTTTCGAACGCGCGCTGATAGTCATCGACCGGGAAGGTGTGCGTCAGAATCGGCGACAAGTCCAGGCCGCTCTGCAACATGGCGACCATCTTGTACCAGGTCTCGAACATCTCGCGACCGTAAATTCCCTTGATCTCGAGCCCTTTGAATATGACCTGAGTCCAGTCGATGGCGGTCTGCGCGGGCGGAATGCCGAGCAGTGCGACTTTGCCGCCGTGGTTCATCGCTTCGAGCATCGACGTGAACGCGCTCGGCACGCCCGACATTTCGAGGCCGACGTCGAAACCCTCGGTCATCCCAAGCTCGTGCATGACGTCGCGGAGGTTCTCGCGCGTTACGTTGACGGCCCGCGTGGCGCCCATCTTGTGCGCGAGGTCGAGTCGATAGTCGTTGACATCGGTGATGACGACGTTGCGCGCGCCGACATGCCGCGCGATAGCCGCCGCCATCACGCCGATGGGACCGGCTCCCGTAATCAGCACATCCTCACCGACGAGGTTGAACGAAAGCGCCGTGTGGGTTGCATTGCCGAAGGGATCGAAGATCGCGGCAAGATCGTCGGAAATGTCGGGTGGAATCTTGAAGGCGTTGAACGCGGGAATGACGAGGTATTCGGCGAAAGCTCCTTCGCGATTGACACCCACTCCTACCGTATTGCGGCAGAGATGTCTCCTTCCAGCGCGGCAGTTGCGGCAAAAGCCGCACGTGATGTGACCTTCGCCCGACACGCGATCGCCAATGGAGAACCCGCGCACTTCCTGCCCGATCTCGACGATCTCACCGACATACTCATGCCCGACATGCATCGGCACCGGGATGGTTTTCTGAGCCCAGTCATCCCACTTCCAGATATGAATGTCAGTGCCGCAGATCGCGGTCTTGCGGATGCGGATGAGGACGTCGTTGTGGCCGACTTCCGGACGCGGTACGTCTGTCAACGTAAGGCCGGGGGCGCGTTCGAGTTTTGCAAGGGCTTTCATGCTGGCGTTCCTGAAGGTTGCTCGTTCACTACTTGGCCGTCCGTCAGGTCGGCCGACTTTATGCGCATAAAGGCCTCAGCGAATGACGCCTTGCGCCCGCCCCACCCGCGCAAACGCGTGCACCGCTCGATCGATATGCTCGGGCGTATGCGCTGCACTCAGTTGCGTGCGGATGCGCGCGCGTCCCTTCGGTACGACGGGGTACGAGAAGCCGATCACGTACACGCCTTCGTCGAGCAATGCCTCGGCCATTTTCGATGCGACTCGCGCATCGCCCAGCATGACCGGAATGATCGGATGTTCGCCGGGCACGAGGTCGAAGCCGAGGGAGGTCATCGCCTGCCGAAAGCGCGCGCCGTTCGCGCGGACGCGCTCTCGCAAATCGGCGCCTTCGTCGCTCGCGAGCAGTTCGAGCACCTTCAGCGACGCCGCCGCGATGCTCGGCGCGAGCGTGTTCGAGAAAAGATATGGCCGGCTTCGCTGCCGCAGCAGTTCGACGACTTCCTTGCGAGCCGCGATGTAGCCGCCCGATGCGCCGCCCAGCGCTTTTCCGAGCGTCCCAGTGATGATGTCCACACGATCCAACACGCCACAGTGCTCCGGCGTGCCGCGTCCGTTTTCGCCGATGAATCCAACGGCGTGCGAGTCGTCGACCATCACCAGCGCGTCGTAGCGGTCGGCGAGATCGCATATGCTGGCGAGGTTGGCGATGATGCCGTCCATTGAAAATACGCCATCCGTCGCGATCAGCTTAAAACGCGCGCCTGCGGCATCGGCTTCCTTAAGGCGCGCTTCGAGGTCAGCGAGATCGTTGTTCTTGTAGCGCAGCCGTCGAGCCTTCGACAGACGAACACCATCGATGATGCTCGCATGGTTTAATTCATCGCTGATGATGGCGTCTTCGTCGGTCATCAGCGTTTCGAACAGGCCACCGTTCGCGTCGAAGCAACTCGAGTAAAGAATCGCGTCGTCGGTTCCAAGAAACTCCGCGATCGCGCGTTCCAGCTGCTTGTGCACTGTCTGTGTACCGCAGATGAAGCGCACCGACGCCATCCCGAAGCCGTCCGCATCGAGCCCCGCCTTCGCGGCTTCGACGAGACGCCGGTCGTTCGCCAGTCCCAGGTAGTTGTTTGCGCAGAAATTAAGCACTTCTGCCCCGCTGTCTAGCCGAATATCCGACGACTGCGGACTCGCAATTACGCGTTCGGTCTTGTAAAAGCCGGCCGCGCGAATCTCTTCGATGGTCTCGCTCAAATGTCTCAGAAATCGGTCGTTCATCAGCAGCATCCTTTGATTGCGGGAATCGGTGCGCAGCCCCTAGCCCTGTTATAGTCCATGCATCGCATTGAACGTGTTCGATATTTCGAACACGTTTCCGATATGCCGAACACTGTAAAGGATCGAAGAAGTCATGGCAAGCGTTCGCTCCGCGCACGTGACCGGAGAACCAGCATCGTCCGCGACGGCGCCGCCGCGTGTCGGCGAGCAGATTCAACGGTTGCGAAATGAAAGAAAACTGACGCTCGATGACCTGTCGCGGGCGGCAGGTGTGTCCAAATCGATGCTGTCGGAGATCGAACGCGACAAGGCAAACCCGACGATAGCGGTTGCGTGGAGACTGACGAATGCGCTCGGCATCAGCCTTGACCAGTTGTTCGCGCAACAACGGCCACCGGAAGCGATTCGCGTGGCCGGTCCTCACGAAATCCCGACGCTGAGTGGGGATAACGGAGGGTATCAATTGCGCGTCTGGGGGCCGATCGAACTTGCAGGCAAGTTCGAATGGTACGAACTCACCTTGCAGGCGGGCGCTGCGCTCAGGTCGAACGCGCACGAACCGGGCACGCGCGAACACGTGACGGTCCTGAACGGGACAATAGAAGTGGAGGCGTCAGGTACGACGCGACGTTTGAAGTCAGGCGAGACGGCACGCTACGCCGCAGACGATGGACACGCCATCCGGAATGCGGGCAGGTCAGAAGCGAAGGCGCTGTTGGTGGTCATTCACGGCTGAGCCGGCTGACTGCCGGGCTGCGGCCGGCGGAACTTTATGCGCATCAAGTCGAGCGGTGCGCCGCCAAGAAGTAAAAACGGGACGCCGCTGGGCGTCCCGTTATACGCGGAGCGACGTTTGCCGCTTCGCTAACCCATTACGGGTTCTTTTTCACGCTGTCCTTCAGATCCTCGCGGACATCACCCGCACCCTTTTGGATCTTCCCGGCTGCTTGCTGCATGTCGCCCTTGGCTTCCTGCGCCGGATCATCGGTTGCGTTACCGACGACTTCATTGATTTTCCCCTTCACCTGCTTGCCAACGCCTTCGACTTGGTCCTTATTCATCCTGTTTCTCCTTTCGTTTCGCGCTGAGACTGCGCGCGATGCTACGTTAAAAATGCCCGCATAGTCGACGCGGGATGTCGCGTAAGCATGGCTCTAGAGTGCGCCTCCCGGGCGCACCCGCGTAGCGGCGGATGTCTGAATCGCACGTAGGCGGAATCGCACATACACGGCGATCGAACGGCGCGACGCTATTTTCATCGGAGCTAGTACTGTATATTTATACAGTACTAAAGACCGCTGGAAGGGGTGACTATGGATTCGAATGGCGAACATCTCAGCAAGAAGCAGTTCGAGCGCGCGGTTCGTGACCTCGAGCGCATCACGCGACAGATTGCAGGGCGCTATATCGAGAAGGGCGTGCCGCTCACGTGGCGGCTGCTGCACGCGATCGAGGCCGAAGCCGTTGCGGACCTTGGGTTCGCCGGGCGGCACGAGGCCGCGCTGCGCGAACTCTTCGCCCGGCCCGACGGTTTCCAGTTTCCGGAGACCGACGATGTCGTCGACGTGGCATCGTCCGACGCATTGCCTGCCGTATTCGCGTTTGCAGTCGATGCCTACGAATGCGCCGCCCGGCAGGGCAAACCGAAACTTTCCATCGCTGCCCACTGAGGCGTCACGGCTCGATCGCGCGTTCTTGGCCGTCGAGCGACGCCATCAAACGGCGAAGTCGGCGGCCATATCGGCGTCGGTGCGCGCGTGCAGTTCCCCGGTTCGGCATGCGCGGCGGAATCGCTCGTAGTCTTTCTCGACCTGATCCGCGTAAGCGCGGCCGTAGGACACGAGCGCTTCCGGCAAACGCGGGCCGTTGCCGATATAGCCTGATATCTCCAGCGAAAGGCCGCTAGCCTTCGCGTGCGCCCGGGCGAGCGCCCAGCCGCATAGCGCGGCGTAACTGCGCAGGGCCTCGTCGTCGAATGTGTCGATCTGGACCGAAAGCTTCATGTCGCGCAGTTGACGGATGTAGAACGTGCGGCCGAGCGCACCGGTTGCGAAGCCGAGAAACGGATCGCTGGCCGCCTGCATCAGGCGTTGCCCGTGCACGACGCGCTGTCCAGCGTGCTTGTTTTCCGGAGCGGCTCCGTGTGGACGCGTGTAGCGCGCGACGACTGACGTCGACGCCTCCTTCAACTGCAGGAACAGCGGCCTGCCATGATGATCCGTGAAGAGCAGCACCACACAGCGCGTGCCGACGCTGCCGACACCGACCACCTTGAACGCAACGTCCTGCAGTTGAAATTGCGAGAGCAGCGCCGCGCGTTCCGGCGTCAGCGACGTCATGTAGTCCGCCATCAGCGACCCGAGAAGCGTCGCCCGATCGCCCGACAGTGCCGCCCACTCGTCAGCGGGGTCGATAAGCGTGCTCTTGCCGCGGATGTGAAACACGGCCGGCGGCGCATCGCGGATGCGCCAGCCATCGCTGTGTTTGTCTGCGAGCTTCGGCAGCACACTGTCGTGCGTTCGGCGCGACGCGCGTTCGATGCTTCGACGGATGCGGCGTCGAGCCGCGTCGCTCTGAACCAGACCGTACAGTTGCGCAAAGGTGATCCGCTCGTACCAGAGATCGAGCACACCCATCTCGGCGTACTCGCGCATGTGCCGCTGATAGCTTTCGGCGGCCCGGTACGCGAGTTCGTCCGCGGCCAGGTCGCCCATGCCCAGGTGTCTGCCTGCGACGGTGAAGCTCGCGATCAGGCGCTTAAGATCCCACTCCCAAGGCCCGCGCGCGGTCTCGTCGAAGTCGTTGAGATCGAATATCAACGTACGCTCGGGCGTCGCGAAGCCGCCGAAGTTGGCGAGATGGCAATCGCCGCAAATCTGGATCGGAATGCCGCTATGGGGTGTCCCGGCCAGATCGTGCGCCTGCACGATCGCGCTGCCGCGATAAAACGCAAACGGCGATGCGAGCATCCGCCCGTAGCGCAGCGGAACCAGCGTCGCCACGCGTCGTTCGCTGCTGACACGCAGCAATGCGATGGGGTCGCGATCGACGTCTCCAATCATTGCGTGAGCGCCGCGCGAGGTGTGCCGTCGAGCGGCCCGTCCGTTGGCACGCCGTTCCTGCCATGACTGAACGTCCCGTGAATGCGCCATCGATTGCCCCTCGCCGCCCTCGGTCTTGTATCGAACGGAAGCTTCCGCCCAGACAGTAGACGATCGATTGCGTACGCGGCAAGACAATCCTTCTGACACTTCGACACATTTGCCCGCCGGTGTGCTCTTGACGCCGGCCGCACGAAGCCCGACTCTTTGCCCAACGCAATACGGCGCTGTCAGACGCCTCCCGAACACCATGCCGAACACTTCCGATCTCTTCGACCAACACCGCGCCGACTGGCAGGCCGATCCGCACGCCGCCTTCGATGCATGGCTCGCCCAGCAGGACTTCCGGGCCTCATCGGCCGATGTCTATCGCGCGCAGTGGGGAAACTTCCTCGAATGGCTGAGCGCGAAACGGACGACGCTGCATGCGGTGCAACGGCCCGTCATCGAGCAATTCATATCGCAGCTCGATATCCGGCGCCCGCAGCGCATGCGCTATCTGCGATTGATCGAGCGTGTGCTGGATTATGTGCGTGAGGTCGAATCGGCGGCAACGAATCCCGCGCGATTCATCGCGCAGGACGGTGATGCTGCTTGGCGCAAGGCGCGCGACAACGAGCCAACCGGATTTCTGACGCACGACGAGCGCGCGGCGCTGATCGCGCACCTGTTTTCTCCGCTCGGCGACCTGGCGACAGGCCAGCGCTGGAGGGAGCGGCGGGATCGGGCGCTCGTTGCCGCGTTTCTTGGCGCGGGCGTGAAAACGGGCGAGGCGGCGCAGTTGACCGTCGACTGTTACGCGCCCGGTGCGCCGTACGTCACCGTGGACGCGTCGAATCCGTTGCAGATCCGACAGGCGCGGCTGGCACCGTTCGCCGTCGAGTTGCTGGACGGCTGGATCGCGGAACGCAAGGCCGTCGGGCTCGCGGGCACGCTGCTGTTCCCGGCGGCGCCGTCAGGCCGCCCGATGCACAAGGCGACGATGCTGCGCGCCATCGATGCCGTCGTCGCGGCCTCCGGCATCGCGGCATCGCGGGTCGCGCGCGCGAGTCCGCAGACGCTGCGCAATACGTACGCTGCCGAATTATTCGACGATGGTACCGACCCAGAGCGCGTCGGCCAGTGGCTAGGCTTCCAGCAATCGATCTCGGTTCATCGGCTGCATCGGGCTTGGCAAGAGTGGATGGGTGAGCAAATACGGGAGCGCGATGTTGCCCGGGCTCGTGCGGATACGGGCGACAATTCGGGTCCCGAAAACGCTCACCTTCGGAACTGACGGCAGCGGCGACCGTCGCAGCGGTACGAATCAGGCTCGCACGGCAGCTGTTTTGAGGAACGCCTGTACCGCAGCCAGCTTGGAGGCCACCGCACCCGAGCTTCGCTCGCAGTTCGGGCACGACAGTTCGAATTCGTCCTCGTGCCGCTGCAATTCCGGTTCGGCGCTCTCGCAGGCCGGACAGTCCAGAGGCACAGCGATGTACGCGTCGACTTGCGTGCCAAGCGTCTCGATTTCAGCCGCGGTCAGCCGACCGTCCAGCGCCAGCGACGCGATCAGGCCGCCCAACTCAGCGCTCATGCCAACGCGAACGCGGTGCGCATCGCGCTCACGCGTCAGTGCGTCGATCTCGTCAGATTGCTCCCGCACCTGCGATTCCAGCCGGTTCGCACGCGTTTGTGCCGCACTAAGTTGTTGAAGGAAATCGAATTCCTTCTGTCCGGCTTCTCGCACCTTCGTCTGATACGTTGCAGCCATGCCGCGCAGTGAGTCGAGCTCGACGAGCATCGGTTTAACGCGGCGTTCGGCGTCCTTCACGGCGTCCTTGATCTGCTGGGCGTAGTGCTCCGTGTTGTGTCGCAGTTCGCTCTGTAGTTCGTCGATCCGATCGCGAAGACGCGCGGCATCGGCCTGTTCGCGGGCAATGCGCTCGGACAGCGCCTTGTTTTCTGCCTCCAGCCGCATGACGACGTCGCGTAAGTCGTTTTGCACGTGCGACTCGCGGGCACGCGAAGCTTTCAACTCGGCCTCAAGCGAGGCAATCTGTGCGACGGCCGCTTCCGCACGAAGCTCGGCACGCCGCTGCGCCTGCTCGATGGCCTGGCAACGGATTTCGGCATCGCGGGTTGCGGCCTGAGCGGCCACCACGCTTGCATCGACCTTGGCTCGGTCGGCGCTCAGCGCGGCATCGGCGTGTCGACGGGCTTCTACGAAGAGTTCAGCGAGCAATTCGCCGGCGCGTTGTCGTAGTGCGTCAGGGATTTCGCCGGCTTCCACGCGGACATGCAGCGTCGACCTTACTGTTTCCCAGAAAGATTCGATATCGCGCGGGATATCGCTCGCGCTGCCCGTTTGAGTCAATTCGCGCACGGAAGTGACCGAGGGACGCAGCCCTAGATCGAAAAACAGGCGTTTGCAGGCATGATGCGAGAGTTCTTGGCGACGCGCACCAGCGTTACGCATGGCGTCGAGCTCTTGGCGGAGAGTATCGCGGAGTTGTGTGTCCATAGTCTATCGATGCGTTGAGCGTATCGATCATAACGCTTTACGTTTCGGGGAAGACAGAATTGCTTGTGAACTGTGCGCATTCGGTAGTTTTGCCGTTAGCTGCGATAACAGTTGCAAATCCACCAGAGTTATAGTCGATTTCTGTGAAACGTGTTTAGGTGCTAATGATAAATAGTTGTCGGAAAAGCATTTTTTCTATAAGCCGTCGTTTTGGAGTTGTTTCACGATCTGCGGACTAGTGTCCTTCTCCGCATGGATGTGGTGAGGTTGGTTGGATGCTTCTTGATGGGAAGCTCGCGGGGCTTGTAGAGAGTAGTAAAAGTTAACACTTTTGAACCTTATTAAAACCGTTAACGCTCTACCGCAGCCTTATGCAGCAAGGGTTTCAGAGCCATTAGGTGAGACGCTTCGGGATATATGGTGAGGCGTTGCAGGAGACCGCGGTGACGGCTTTCGGGATCATGCGTGAGGACCATCGGGATAGATAGTGAGCGGATTCGGGGCGCTAGCGTTTTCGATCAGTGAGGAGATCCGGGACGCGCCCGCGCACAGAGCCTTTGCGGGCTTGAGTTGTAATTCTGTGTCTCCGTCCCGGAAGGTGAGCGATTACAGGAAGGTCAATTCGACCACAAATTTCGCCGAAATGTCGCCAAATTCACTGGATGGTGAGACTGTTCAGGTAAGAATGTCGACCGGCGGTGAGGTTTTTCGGGAAGCGAACTACCTTCTGCCGTTTTTTCGTGTGCTCGGACCGCTAAGGTGAGCGTTTGCGGGAGCACTGGCCGACCGTGCTACGCCTCGCGGAATGGTTGATCTCGTTGCAGTTCGTATTCTGCGGCTTCGGATCCCCAAAAGGTGAGCCTTTGCAGGAGCCGATTTGGAAGGCGAGTCGCTGGACAGGCCGCTGCATGGGCTTGGTGAGGTCTTTCGGGACCTCGCGTGCTAATAGATGAAGCCCATTCCGGACGACGGGCATTACGGTCAATCGCGCGAGAAACGCACTGCTGAGGCAGGTTGGTCGCTTCATAGGTGAGCGAATTCGGGACCTCATCGACTCGGTAACCCGTAGAGGTGAGGCTTTTCGGGAAGCTACCGGCCTAGCACGACGACTAGCGATGCGCCTTAAGTGGCTGTAAATCATAGCTTTCTGCGTGCGCTTCACGACAGGTGAGTCTTTTCAGGAGCACATAAGTGAGGCTGTACGGGAAACTCTGGCAGACCTGCTAGGGCGATAAGGTGAGCGTTTGCGGGAGCCGACTGTCAGAGCCATTAGACGTTCAAAGGCCGCGGAGAGGTGAGGCGGTTCTGACGGATGCGCGATTAGGTGAGCCTTTGCAGGAGGGGGCACGACAGAGAACGGCTGGTAGCTGCTGGAAGGGCACGTTTAGCCATAAGTTCGTGTCTTGCAAGTGGCGAAAAAGGCAAGCTGAAGGCGGCGTCTTCGCTGCACAACACGGCAAGTTCAACCGAAAAAATTTTCGGGTGAGCCTTTTCGGGAGCAAATCCCCGCCCCAGAATCAGGCGCGTTAACCGCTCAAAACCGTTAACCCGCATGGCTTCTAGGTATATGAGACAGCCGCCTTCGGTGAGTGGTGAGGATTTACAGGAGCGCACTGCAGTGAGTACAAGCTGTTCCACCACCGTCACCATCCAACGGTGAACGCGTCCCCGTTTACTCGCTTCACCGCGCCCGGTATGCTCTCTCGCAATATCGTTCCTCTCAGACGCATGGCTACCAAGCGCGCCAAGAAAACCGACGTCGTTAGCCCTAGCTCGGCCGAATTGCGCAAAGCTGTCGAAGCCATCGCCATTCAGCCCAAGAGCGGGAAAATCACGCTGCTGACCCGCAAGCTGTTCAATGTGCTGCTTGCGGTCGCGCAGCAGGCAGATGAGTCGGGCGATACCTATCGCGCGCTACTGTCGGACATTGTCGCCAATTCGGCGTTCGACTCGAACGACACGGCCCTCGTCAAGGAGCACCTGCGCCGGATGGTGTCCGTGCAAGTCGAGTGGAGCACGGGCACGTCGAGCCAGAAACCGGGGCGCAAGTGGGGCATCTCGACGCTGATCGCTGATGCCGAAATTCTCGAAGATCCGACGACGCGCCGCGTCTGGGTCGAATTCTCGTTCGCGCCGAAGATCAAGAAGAAGCTTCTCGACCCGGTGCAGTATGCGCGCCTGAGCCTTCAGTTCCAGAGTCAGTTGCGCAGCAGTGCGGGCCTCGCGTTGTACGAAATCTGCGTGCGTTATCTGACCAACCCAAGCCATCTGACGATGCGCGAAACATGGGAGTGGTGGCGGCCGATTCTATCCGGGACGCCCGATACTGAAGCCGGCGACGAGGCCAAACGCGAGTACAAGTATTTCAAGCGCGACTATCTGCGTCCTGCGATCGCCGAAGTCAACGCGGTGACAAACATTTTCGTGGAACTGGTGGAGCACCGTGAGGGACGTCGTGTTGCCGAAATCCAGTTCCGGGTGACGGAGCGCAAGCAGCCAATGCTCGCGCTCGACGAGCATCCGAACGTCTTCGATAGCACGCTGGTCGATCGCATGGTGAAAATCGGCATCCCGCTCAAGGAAGCGCAGACGCTGTACGCCGATAGCGAGGAAAACCGGATTCGTGCCGCGCTGCAGATGACCGAGCAGCGTATGCGCAGCACGACGCTGCCGCCGGTGCGCTCTGCCGCCGCCCTCTTCAAGGACGCGCTCAAGAAGGGTTACGCGCCGCCGGTCGAGGTATTGCCGACTGCCGCAAGCGGAGCGCCGGCGCGTGTTGGCGCAACGGGCGCGTCCGCGGCGGACGATCTGAAGGCTCGCTTGTTGAGTGAGTTCTCCGCCTATCGACGTAAGGAAGCGCGGGCGTTATACGACGAGCAGGGTGAGGAAGAGCGGGAAGTCGCACGGCAGACCTTCGAGGAAAGCGTCCTGCCGGAGTTGGGCTCGCACATGCGCGACGACTGGCGCAAGCGTGGTCTGGATTCGAAGTTGGCGGAGACGTCCTTCTTCGACTGGCTCGCCCGAAAAACGTGGGGCGAGCCTACCGATGGTGACTTGCTGGCTTTCACATTGAGCCAGTCGCGCGCCGCCTAGCGTTGGCACACAACCGACCGGCAAGCGCTCAATCTTTGGCTTGCTCCGACTGAAGTATCGTCTCGATCTGATGCAGCAATTCGTCCCGTCGCTCCCGAGAGAGTCCGCGCAGCCGAAGTTCGAGCCGGTCTTCGCCGTAGGACTTCAAATCGCCGACAGAGACGCCATCGAGTTTGATTTCGAGGCGCTGCGCGTACCGCTGGCGACCAGCGGGCTTCGGCGTTTCCTGAGGGCTCGCACGTCCTTTGACGATATCCGCGACCTGACGCGTGCTGAGATCGTCGGAAGTGATCTTGTTGATGAGCCGCAGCGTCGCGTCACTCCCACGAGCCGTGTGATACCGCGAGATCTGATACGCCATATTGGAACCGAATCGATCCGGTCGGGCGACCATCTCCTGCATCACGTTTTCGGGCAGCTTGGCGATCGACAAAGCAACGGCGATCGTGGATTCGTCGAGGCCGAGATGGTCGGCTAATTCGCGTTGGCTTTGGAAATGCTGTTCGTCGAGGAACCGCCGCCAGACGACAGCGTTGTCGAACACGGTCTGCGAATCGCGTTGAACGTTCAGGTCGTAACCCAGCTTGTAGCTTTCGATGCCCACCGGCAGGTCGACCACTACCGCCTTGACCGTTTCCTTGTTCGCTTCTTTCAGCGCGCGCACGCGTCGGCCGCCATCGCTGACGAAGAAGGTGCCCGGTTTCTCGTAGTCCGGAATCACGTGAATCGCCTGCTGCTGTCCTTGCTTTGCAAGATTGACGGCCAACTCGGCAATCGACGCCTTCAGATAAAAATGGCGGGGATTGAACGGACTAGGTTTGATCGCCTTCAGGGGCAAGTCAATGACCTGCCCTGCCGTATAACGATTTGCCCGACGCCAGGCGCGATACTCATCCGATTCCGGGCCAGCCATCGAGTCGACCGGGTCTTCTGCGACGAAAGCGCTGGATCGACCGTTCGCGGCGTTTTGGGAAACGTGCTGTATGTCGACGATACCGTCGATCGCGTTGAGCCGATCGAGCGCAGTCCGTTTTTCGCTGCTGGTCGTGTCCGGGCGAGCCTTGAAGCCCTTGGCAAATTGCGACGGTTTCATTCAGTGTCCTTTATGCGCATAAAGTCGTCAGAGCATGGCAAGGATTTCATCGGCGCAGCTGCGAATCTCTGCCGCAGCTAGCCGTGCACCCCGGTCGCTCATTTGCAAAACGGTCTGGCCGAGAGCCATCGCCTGCTTGTAGCACTCGCGTGTCGGAATCTGCGTCTTGAGCAACGGGAAGCCGAGCTCTTCGAGCGCTACTTTGAGCTCGCGCGTCAGCATGCGCTTCTCTTCGGTCTTGTTCAGCAGGAACACGGCACGCAAGTCCTCATTCATGACCTGAGCCTGCTGCACGAGCTTCACCAGTCCAACACTCGACCAATAATCAGCAGGCGATGATGAAGTCGGAATGACCGCGACACTCGCGGCCAACAGGACGACGCCCGACACCTTCTCTGTAATCGACGGCGGACAATCCACCACGATGATGTCGTAATCGTTGACGAACTTCTTGATCTCGCGGTGTATTTGCCCGCCCGCCTCAGACAGATTGATGACGGGAAACGGGATGCCGCTGTTGTCATCGGATGCAGCGCTCGACCAATGGATAAGCGTATTTTGGCCGTCTGCGTCGACCACGAGCACGCGCTTCTTCTTTTCGTGAAAGGCAGCGCCAAGGTGCATCGCGATGGTGCTTTTGCCCACTCCGCCTTTCTGCTGCGTGATCGCTATGATTTCCGCCGCCACAGTAAGCTCCGAATTTGATTGCGTTTCGAATTCTACATTGCGCGTGATTATTTTCCAGTTGTATTAGTCAACTGTTGCGTACGTTGGCCATTCGGACGAGGCTTTATGCGCATAAAGTGGCTGGCTCCCTTAGTCCGACCGCGCCGGACTTTATGCGCATAAAGCGCTGCTGCGACGCCGCGACGACCGACCGATGCGCATACATCGCCTATGCTTATCGGTGACCTGCAAAGTCCAAGAGTCGCCCATGACCGTTCGCAACCTCGACATTCTGTTTTCCCCCAAGTCAATCGCCGTGATCGGTGCGTCGCCGCGCGCCGGGAGCATCGGCGCAATGGTTTGGGAGCGTGCACGATGTGCCGGCTACAAAGGCCCCGTCTGGCCGGTAAATCCTCGGCATAAGTCGCTGAACGGCGCACGGGTGTACAAGGATGTCGACGACTTGCCGGACGCGCCGTCTGTCGCCGTCATCTGCACGCGCCCCCAGACGTGGCCGTCACTTGTCGAACAACTGGGGCGCAGAGGAACGAAGGCCGTTGTCATCGTTGGCGAGGCGCGGCCGCGCAGGGGCAGCGAGCATCGCGAAGAGCCCCCCACTTCTGACGCCGCGGCTGATTGGACCGCTCGGACGCTGGCCGCCGCGCGGCCGTTCTTGATTCGCATTGTCGGACCTGCAAGTCTCGGCGTAGTGACGCCATCGATTGGCGCATGTCTCGGTGCTCCCGCGTGCACCGTCAAGCCCGGCGGCGTTGCCTGGGTGTCCGGCTCCAACGCACTGACGAACGGCGTGCTGGGCTGGGCACTCGCGCGGGGCCTCGGCTTCTCGCGAATCGTCGCGCTCGGCGATGAAGCCGACGTCGATTCCGGCGACATGCTCGACTTCCTGGCGAGCGACGCATCGACGCGAGCGATCCTCCTTGCAATCGAACACGTCAGTTCAGCGCGCAAGTTCATGTCCGCGGCTCGCGCCGCTGCTCGGAACAAGCCGGTCCTGGTGTTGCGCACGGGTCGCGACGATCCGTTCGATCGGCTCTACGCCGCCGCTTTCCGCCGCGCCGGATTGGTCCGCGTCGATTCTCTGGACGACCTTCTCGATGAGATAGAAACGCTCGGAATCGGCCGTGTCGCAACGAGCGATGCGGCCACCGTCGTTACGAGCGACCGCGGCGTCGCCGCCTTGGCGATGGACGCGTTCGCCGCCGCCGGCGATGGTCTTGCGCCGTGGCCCGTCGCTGCACGCGACGCCGTCGCCGCCGCGTTGCCTCGCGCCCAATCAGGAAATCCGCTGCTGCTTTGCGACGACGCGTCCCCTTCCGACTTCGGCGTCGCGCTCCAAGCGCTCGCGCCGCATCGCGACACCGGAACCGTGTTCGTCGTACATGCGCCGACGCACAGCGCGCCGGTCGTCGACGTCGCACGCGTGTTAATCGCCGAGCGACGACACGCTTATCGTGGTCTGCTTGCGTGCTTCTTCGGTTGTGCGGATGCGGCAACTCGCGACGAACTGCACGCCAACGGCATTCCCGTGCACACGACGCCGCATCGCCTTGCGCGCGGCTTCGCGCGTCTGGTCGATTTCCGGCAAGGACGCGAGTTGCTCATGCAGACTCCGGACGGTCTTCCCGCCGATGTCCCCAAAGACATCGACGACGCGCAGCGCGAAATTCGCACCGCGTTGGACCGTGGCATCACGGAGCTGGATGGCGAGCGAGCCGCCCGGATATGCGCTCGCTTCGGCCTTGTGGTGAAGCCCGGCGCGCCGGACCCGACTTCGGGCGATGCCATCGATATCGACACGCGGCTGATCAATCACCGCGTCTTCGGCCCGGCATTCGAATTCAGGGCTGCGGGCGCGCTCGGGCTTGCTGATTCGCTTCACGAGTTTGCGCTGCCGCCGCTCAACCCGGTGCTCGCCCGCGACCTCATCGCGACATCGCCGCGGGCGCGCGAATTGCCCGCCGAGCTTCTGCTCAACGCACTGACCGCGTTATCGCAACTCGTTTGTTACATCGAGGAAATCGTCGCGTTGAAGCTGACGTTTCGCGTGACGCGCGATTCTGTCGTCGTCTACGAACCGAAACTCACACTCGGCGCGCATCGCAAGCCGCTCGCGATCGTGCCGTATCCGCGTGCGATGGAGGAGACGCTCGACTGGCGTGGCATGCGCATCACGGTGCGGCCGATTCGTCCGGAAGACGAAGACGCGCATCGGGCCTTCGTCGCCGCAAACACTCCCGAAGATTTGCGCTTGCGATTCTTCGGCGCCGTGCGCAGCTTCGACCATTCGCAACTCGCGCGGATGACACAGATCGATTACGACCGTGAGATGGCGCTCGTCATCACGCGTGCAAAAGAGGATGGCACGTACGAGACGCTCGCCGTGGCGCGCGCAATCGCCGATCCGGACAACGAGACCGCCGAGTTCGCGCTGGCCGCGCGTTCGGACATGAAAGGGCAGGGTTTGGGCTGGCTGCTGCTCTCGCGAATCATCGATTACGAGCGAAAGCGCGGCACCCGATGGATGATCGGCGAAGCGCTGCGGGAGAACACAGGCATGATCGCGCTCGCGCGAAAGGCCGGATTTGAGCTGATCAAAACGGAGGATCCCGGCGTCGTCGGTTTCAGGATGCGCCTCTCCGATGCGCCGGCACCTTCATCGCAAACCTCGCGGGACTAAGCCGCGAGTTTGGCGAGCGCGTCGTCGACTTGCGCACGCGAGAGCAATAATTCACTCAGCAATGCTTCGGCATACGAACTTCCCGTTTCGCGTTCCAGCCGGGCGATGGTCAGCGCGCAGCGTGCGGCGTCTTTCGGCGTCGCGATGAACGTCTTCACGGACTGCCCCGACGTGAATGCTTCGAAAAGCGGCTCGCGGATCTCATCGGGCAGCGCGCGCGACGTCCACTGATAAGGCTTGCCGTTGTACGTCAGTTGCGGCGGAAGAGTGCGCTCCTTCTTCGCAGCGGGAATGAGCCCGTACGTGCGCGCCGCTTCGCCGATCTGCTCGGGCGAGAAAAGCTCGTCCGGGCTGATGTCGAATTGGGCGATATGCGCTTCGATGGCTTGCATCGCTGCGGCGCGGTCATCACGTTTCTTCTGTGCGCGCGCGACGATATCGCGGAGTTCGTCCGCTTCATCGGTCGAAATTGTGAAGCTTGCTTGCTTTTGCTGAAGTTCGGAAAAACGCTGGAATTCGGAATCGGAAAGAAGTTTCGCCATGAGTGATGCGTAGTAATGCGTCAGTGAGGTCGGCGGCTCACCAATACGATGGCCGTCTTTTTGAGAGGGCCGCTATTCTAACGTGCGATGCTTTCGCCGCTCAGTCGCGCGTCATCGAAAGCGAGGCGGCGGCGTCTTTCAGCAGCGCAGTGACATCGTCGACGGACGGCGCCACGTACTCGTCGATGCGCCGCATGAATGGACAGGTCAGCGCGGCGATTGCCTGCCCCGACGGCCCGAGCAGCGGAAACGCCACGTCGATGACGCCGAAGGTCTGCTGACTGTCCTTCTTCCAGTAGCCAAGATCGCGGATGCGTCGATGTTCCGCATCGAGCACCGCATCATCGACTGCAAGTTCGCCTTTCACCTTGGTGTGCTCGGCCAGCATGTGCGCGCGCTGCTCGTCCGTCTGAAACGCGAGCATCACGCGGCCCGATCCAGTGTCGATCAGGCCGACGCGAGATCCGAGGCGCACCGAAATGCCCCAGGTGCCCGGCCCGTCCACTTGCGCGATGACGAGCAGATTGCCCCGATCGTAGACGGCGAGATGTACGGACTGCTCGGCGGCATCGGCGAAACGCTGCATCACGGGCAACGCCTCCGCGATCAGCCGGTGCGTCGGCGGATGCCGGTGCGCGAGCGCATATAATTTGAGCCCGAGCGAATAGCGGTCGCCCTCGGGGGAGCGCACGACATACTGCCGCGCGACGAGCCGCTCCAGCATGCGATACATCTCGCTCGCATTGCGCCCGAGCATCTTCGTGATTTCAGCGCGCGTGAGTCCCGACTTCTGCTCCGACAGCAATTCGAGAATGTCCAGTCCCTTGTCGAGCGCGGGCGCGCGATAACGGTCGGCGTCGTTCTCTGCGGATTCCAGCGAAATTGGCGTGCGTCGATTCATAAAAGAGGGATGCGCTAGGGGAAATCACCGACAAAGCCGCCCATCGCGTACCTTGACTTAGCTTTGTGCGAATATGAATAATACGTTCATTGATGAACCGTCACATAGAGGGTTTTCCATCTTGGTGACGCCGAATTAACCCGCCAGAATCACTCGCCAGCCGCAGAAAGCGGCTCCGCCGCAGCCACCGTATCCTTTGATCGAGGTTTGCAGATGAGCGCAGCAATGCAGGATGTCGTCCTTCGCCGACGCACGATCGGGCGGACGCCACTCGAAGTCACGGCGCTATCGCTCGGCACCGCGCCGCTCGGCGGTCTCTACCATGAGTTGACGGAAGAAGAAGCGCGCGCCACCGTCGACGCCGCGTGGCAGGCAGGCATCCGCTTCTTCGACACCGCGCCGCACTATGGGCATACAAAGGCCGAGCATCGTCTGGGCGATGCGTTGCGGCGGTATCCGCGAAGCGATTTCGTGTTGTCGACGAAAGTGGGCCGGCGCTTCGTCCCGCGCACGACGCCGGACGACGGCAGCGAAGGTTGGGCGAATCCGCTGCCTTTTCAGGCGATTTACGATTACACCTACGACGGCATCCTGCGCTCCTTCGAAGACAGCCAGCAGCGCCTCGGCATGATCGATGTCGATATCGTGTTGATTCACGATATCGGCCGATACACGCACGGCGAAAAGAACGCGCATTACTGGCGGCAACTGACGGACGAAGGCGGCTTTCGCGCACTCGACGAGTTGAAACAATCGCGCGGCGTAAAAGCGGTCGGACTCGGCGTCAACGAAAGCGCGGCAGTCATGGAAGCGATGGCCGAATACGACATCGACTGCGCGCTGCTCGCCGGTCGTTACACGCTGCTCGAACAGAATCCCCTCGACGATCTGTTGCCTGAATGCGAGAAGCGCGGCGTGAGCATTCTGCTGGGCGGCGCATTCAACTCGGGCATTCTCGCGCGTGGTCTCGACAGTCACGCGCATGGCGATCTCAAGTTCAACTATGGCGACGCGCCGAAGGAAGTCATCGAGCGCGTCGGCAAACTCGAACGCGTGTGTCGGGAACATGGCGTCGCGCTATCGAGCGCCGCGCTCCAGTTTCCTTATGCGCATAAAGTCGTGGCTACCGTGCTGATGGGCGCGCGCAATGCGGGAGAGGTGCAACAGAACGTTGCTTCGTTCGGGACGCCGATTCCGTCTGCGCTCTGGGAGGCGTTGCGCTCGGAGGGCCTGCTTCACGAAAACGCGCCGGTGCCGCAATGAACGTGGACGAAAGAATCGACGCGCATCAGCACTACTGGGACCCGGCGCGCGGCGATTACGGCTGGCTCTCACCCGATCTCGAGCCTCTTTACCGCGTGTTCGGCCCGAATGATCTTGCCCCGTTGCGTCACGGGACGGGCATCGCGCGCACCGTCGTCGTTCAGGCTGCGCCGACCGTCGATGAAACGCGCTATCTGCTGAAGCTCGCGCAGGACGACGATTCCATCGCGGGCGTCGTCGGCTGGGTCCCGCTCGATTCCGTCGACGCCGTCGATCTCATCGAAGAGTTTTCGCGCGACTTGAAGTTCAAAGGCGTGCGCCCGATGTTGCAGGACTTGCCCGACGACACCTGGATCGCTCATGCCCCGCGCCCCGAGGCAATCGAGCGTCTGATCGAACGCGATCTGGCCTTCGATGCGCTGATCTTCGCGCGGCATGTCCCGTCGCTGATCGAGTTCGCGCGTCGTTATCCGACGCTGCGAATCGTCATCGATCACGGCGCGAAGCCGCCTATCCGCGATGGCGTCGATGCAGCGTGGCAACCGTGGGCCGACGGCATCGCGCAGCTCGCTACGTTGCCGCAGAAGCCCTTCTGCAAGCTCTCGGGCCTCGCCACCGAAGCCTCAAAAGGCTGGACCGACGCGACGCTTCAACCGTATGTCGCGCATCTCATCGCGCATTTTGGCCCCGAACGGCTGATGTGGGGCAGCGATTGGCCGGTACTGAATCTCAACGGCGGCTACACTGACTGGCACGCCGCCGCGACGCGTCTCACCGCGCATCTCGATAAAGCCGGACAGCAGGCGATCTTCGGCGCGAACGCCCGTGCGTTCTACCGCCTTTGACGTCCTCCTATACCGGGCATGTCTCAAAAACAACTTCGACTGGAGCAGTGGATGGTACAAAGACTGGCAGGCAAGACCGCGCTGATCACGGCGGCGGGGCAGGGCATCGGCCTTGCGACGGCGGAGATGTTCGCGGCGCAAGGCGCGCGCGTGATCGCGACGGACATCCGCGTCGAAGCGCTCGACGGCAAGCCGTTCGAAGTGCGCAAGCTGGATGTGCGCGATGCTCAGGCCATCGACGCTCTCGCGAAGGAACTCGGCCCGGTCGACGTGCTGTTCAACTGCGCGGGCTACGTCCACGCCGGCTCGATTCTCGAAGCGAGCGAAGCGGACTGGGACTTCGCATTCGACATCAACGCCAAGGCGATGTACCGGACGATCCGCGCGTTCTTGCCGGCGATGCTGGAGAAGGGTGGCGGCTCGATCATCAACATGTCGTCGGCGGCGTCGAGCGTGAAGGGCGTGGCGAACCGCTTCGTATATGGCGCGTCGAAGGCGGCGGTGATCGGACTCACGAAGTCGGTCGCGGCGGATTTCGTCACGCGCGGTATCCGCTGCAATGCGATCTGTCCGGGCACGGTCGAATCGCCGTCGCTGAAAGAGCGCATCGCGGAGCAGGCGCAAGCGCAGGGCGCGAGCGTCGATCAGGTGCAGGCCGCGTTCGTCGCGCGTCAGCCGATGGGGCGCGTTGGCCGCGCCGAGGAAATCGCGGCGCTCGCACTGTATCTCGGCTCCGATGAGTCGTCGTTCACGACGGGCCAGATTCACATCATCGATGGCGGCTGGTCCAATTAACGGACTCACCGCGCATCGCTTTTCAACTTGCTGCAGAAATACGAGGATCAAACCAGATGAAGCTGCTTCGTTACGGCCCGAAGGGTCAGGAAAAGCCGGGTCTTCTCGACGCGGATGGGCAAATTCGTGACCTGTCGGCAGTCGTGGACGATATCGCCGGCGCGACGCTGACCGAAGCAGGCCTCGCGAAAGTGCGTGCCGCCGATCCGGCATCGCTGCCGGTGGTCGAGGGCAATCCGCGCATCGGGCCGTGCGTCGGCCGTGTGGGCAAGTTCGTGTGCATCGGCCTGAACTATGCGGATCACGCCGCGGAATCGAACCTGCCGGTGCCGACCGAGCCGGTCATCTTCGGCAAGTGGACGAGTGCGATTTGCGGCCCGAACGACGACGTCGAGATTCCGCGCAATTCGAAGAAAACCGACTGGGAAGTCGAACTGGGCGTGGTGATCGGCCGGGAAGCGAAGTACGTCGATGAAGCCAACGCGCTCGATTACGTCGCGGGCTATTGCGTCATCAACGATGTCTCAGAGCGCGAGTGGCAGCTCGAGCACGGCACGCAGTGGGACAAGGGCAAGGGCTTCGACACGTTCGGACCGATCGGTCCGTGGCTCGTCACGAAGGACGAAATCGCCGATCCGCAGAAGCTCGATTTGTGGCTCGAAGTGGACGGCCATCGCTACCAGAACGGCAACACGAAGACGATGGTCTTCACCGTCGCGCAACTGGTTGCTTACCTGTCCAAAGTGATGAGCCTGCAGCCGGGCGACATCATCTCGACCGGCACGCCGCCGGGCGTCGGCATGGGCGTGAAGCCGAACGCGGTCTACTTGAACGCGGGCCAGACGATGCGCCTCGGCATTCAGGGCCTGGGCGAGCAGCAGCAGAAGACCGTCGCCGCGCAATAAGCGCAGACGAACGAAAAGCCTCGCCGCTGCGGCGAGGCTTTTTCATGGGCGATACAGCCGCGAAACGCATCAGGCGTGATAGAACGCCTCGATCGCGCTGTCGCCGATGCGCGCAACGGTTCCCTGCGCGACCGCGACCAGCCGCTCCGTATTGCCATCGGTGACGAAGACATCGCACTGACACGTCGCCTGCGTCATCCCCGCATGAACGACGCGCGCCCGCGCCATCAGCGTGCCCGTCACCGCCGGACGCAGATGATTGATCTTGTATTCCCCCGTGACCACCTTCGGGCCGAGCCGCAGCGCGCCCGCGAAGGTCAGCGCATTGTCGACCAGATAACTCACCACGCCGCCGTGTACGAAGCCGTGCTGCTGCCTCAGCTCGTCGCGGATCGGTAGACACAGCGTGAGACTCGCTGAATCGACCTGCATCAGCTTGGTGCCGAGCAAGGCGCTGAACGGTTGCGCATTCAGCGCACCGCGTGCGATATCGACGATTTCGGCCATTCAGACACTCCTTCGGTGGGTTCGGCGCAGTCCTGCAAAGACAATAGGTAGCGAATGCGCGGTGCGCAAGCACGTTCGGCGGAATTCGTGCAATGGTGCATTTCGGTGCAGCGAAGTGCCATAGACAGACTTTCCGCCGAACCATTCAAGCTCCCGGTTGCCGCTGCCGTAAACCCGCACTATCGCCGCGAGTTAAAGCGGCTCAATTAGTCAGTCGGGTGAAAGTGATGTTGCGAAAGATCAAGGTTTCATCGGGTTTGCTCGCTGTATTGGTGGTGTTCTGCGTGTTCCAGCTCGTGACCGAAGGGCTCGGGTTCTGGTCGCTCTCGCGCACGCACGACGATGTCGGCAACCTGTCCAACATCGCGCTGAAGCAGGTCAACGCGGTCAACAAGACCACGCAGCACTTGATGGACGCGCGCATCAACCTGTCGCGCGCAGGAACGCGCATGGTGCGCGGCGGCGCCGAGCCGGTCGAGATCGTGCAGCATGCGCGTGAAGAGATCGCACTCGCCGACAAGTCGTTCTCCGCGTTCCTCGACGCGCCAAAGACCAGCAACGAGAACGTCGAGCGCACGGCCGCGCTGAAGGCGAAGTACGCCGAATACGCGAAGGCGCTGTCGGAACTGGTGCAGTACCTCGATTCCAATAACCTGCAGGCGTTTCTGGACCAGCCGACGCAAGGCTTTCAGGACCGCTATCTGGCCGAGCAGCAGAAGTTCGTCGATTTCGGCAATGCGTCGAGCAATGCGTATCTCGAATCGATCGATACGCGCTACGGATTGTTTCGCGCAGTGGGTTTCGCAATCGCCCTGGCGCTCATCGCGGGCGTCGCGCTCGTGCACGTCGCGCTGCGCCGTGGCGTGATCGCGCCGCTCGAGGAAGCGGGCCGTCACTTCGAACGCATCGCGCAGGGACGTCTGGACGAGCGCATCGCGGATCGCGGAACGAACGAAATTGGCCGTCTGTTCGCGGGCCTTGCGGCAATGCAGGCGAGCGTCGCGAGCACCGTGAAGACCGTGCGCGAAACGTCGGAGTCGATCAACTTCGGCGCGGACGAAATCGCGAGCGGCAACGCCGATTTGTCTGCGCGCACCGAGAATCAGGCTGCATCCCTAGAAGAAACCGCATCGAGCATGGAAGAGCTGACGGCGACCGTGCGACAGAACGCCGATCACGCCCGCGAAGCCAACACGCTCGCCGGCGATGCGCTCGAAGCCACGTCGCGCGGCTCCAGCGTCGTCGATGACGTGGTCGAGAAGATGCGCGGGATCGCGCAAAGCTCGGACAAGATCGCCGAGATCATTTCGGTGATCGACGGCATTGCGTTCCAGACCAACATTCTCGCGCTGAACGCAGCCGTCGAAGCGGCGCGGGCGGGCGAACAGGGGCGCGGCTTTGCCGTGGTCGCGGGTGAAGTGCGCGGGCTTGCGCAACGCTCGGCGCAATCGGCGAAGGAAATCAAGGAACTGATCGGGGAATCGGTCGCGCAGGTCAGCGACGGCTCGGTGCTCGTCGAGCGGGCCGGCGCAGCCATGCGCGATGTTTCGTCGTCGATTTCGCGCGTCACGCAGATGATGGCGGAAATCAGCGCATCGTCGCTCGAGCAGAGCGTCGGCATCGAACAGGTCAATCAGGCCGTCACGCAGATGGACGAGATGACGCAGCAGAACGCGGCGCTCGTCGAGCAGGCCGCGGCTGCCGCGTCGTCATTGCACGAGCAGACGCGGCAACTGAAGGCGGCGGTGTCCGTGTTTCAGATCGCCTGAAGCGGCAGGGAGGCGTACGCCGTGGCGAGATGATACGGCGTCGTCGAAGGCATGTCCGCGCGGCTGATCTCACCGTCGGCCGAGCGGCATTCGACCCAGCCCCGCTCGTTAAGGAACCGCGCGCGGAAGCGCGCGATTTGCTCGCCGGGCGCATCGCCGCGCGTCGCCAGCGCGCGCAGATATTCGGTCTGCGCCCAGATGCGCTCCGTGCCGTCTATTACGGCGCCGCTTTCGTCCAGCGCGGCGCATACACCGCCCGTCTTCTCGTCGATGCCGTGCTTCTGCGCGAACACGAACGCGCGCTCGAGCCGTTCGTTCAGCCCCGCCGATGCGAACGCCGCGTGCCCGCTGCCGATCGCCAAAAAGTACCATTCGAACTGATGCCCCGGCTCCAGCCGGTTGTCCGCCGCGCCGATCGGCAATTCGGCGACGCAGCCGGTCGGCTCGTGCACGAATGTGCGAGCCACCGATTCGGCGAGCGTCGCGAGGCGTGCGTCGTAGGCGGCGTCGCCAGTGGCTTCGCGCGCCGCAAGCCATGCTTCGGCAAGGTGCATCAGCGGATTCTGCAGCGGTCCTTCGAGCGTCGTCGCGAAGTCCTCGGATAACGCGGCGTTCAGGATCGTGCCGCCCATTGCGAAGCGCGTTTCGACCAGCTTCGACGTTTCTTCCAGCAACGCCAGCGCATCCGCCGAATCGCTTGTCCGCGCGTAATGCGCGCACGCGAAGATCACGAACGCGTGCGTGTACAAATCCTTGTGGCGCTCGAGCGGCGCGCCGTTTGCATCGACGCTATAGAACCAACCGCCGTTGCGCGTGTCCTGAAAGTAGTGCCGCAACGATTCGAACAGCGTCTTAGCGTGTTCGAGTTCGCCCGCATCGGCGAAAACGAAAAGCTGACGCGCGCACGCCATCGCGCGATAACGCTTCGGCGGCAACGGCGCATGGCCGGCGGGCGCGACGGCTTCGAAGGGCAGCCGCAGGGCCGCGTTGAAGCCGGGGCCGCGCCATATCGGCAGGACGACGTCCGCAAAATGCGCGCGCAACGCGGCGCCGGAATCCGGATTCGTCGATGGCGTCGCCGGTGCGCCATGCGGGGGTCGATCTTGCATACGACTACTCTGTGAAAATGTTCTGGAAAGCTACCAGTAGCCGCTGAAGCATAGCAAACCCCGCCCCGCGCACCAGGGACTCTCAACGACAGGAGGGAAGAAGATGTTAAGCAACGTCGAACTTGTTTCGCGGCTCATCATGGCCGCGGCGTTGGGCAGCGTGATCGGCTTCGAGCGCGAGCGCCTTTCATGGGCGGCGGGCCTGCGCACGCACATGCTCGTGTGCGTCGGATCGGCGCTGATCATGATGGTGTCGGCGTTCGGTTTCGCGGACGCGCTGAAAGGCGATCACGTCGTGCTTGATCCGTCGCGGGTGGCGGCGCAGGTCGTGTCGGGCATCGGCTTTCTGGGCGCGGGATCGATCCTGATGCGCGGCGAAATCGTCCGGGGACTGACGACCGCCGCGAGCCTGTGGTCCGTCGCGGCGATCGGGCTGGCGGTCGGCGGCGGGCTGTACACGGCGTCGATTGCGGCGACGGCGATCATCCTCGTCATTCTCGCGGGCCTCAAGCCGCTGGAACGACGCTTCATCACCGTGAGACAGCGCCGCCAACTGACGATGCTCGTCGATCGCGGCTCGCTGTCGTTTCACGGCCTGCACGAGGCGCTCGGGCCGGGCAGCGTGCGCGTGAAGCAGTTCGTCGTGCAGCAAAGCGAGGACACGCCCGAGCTGGATGAAGTGCAAGTCGAGCTTTCGCGCGTGTCGTCGCAGGAATACCGGGCGATCTGCGAACGTCTGCGGCAACTGCCGGTCGTGCGGGAGTTTCGCGAGGAGGACGCCAATTGAGCGGCAGCACGCGGATTCCTTGCAAATGCCCGCTGGATAAGGCGCGCAGCCGTGCGACAATGCGACCTCTCGAAAATTATCGCCAGACCGCATGACTGCTGCGCGCCGGCCGTCTCGCCGCAGCCTTTCGACCTATGCCAGATCCCGCTGTACCCCGAAATCCGGATGCCGACGCGTCGTCGGCGAAGTCCAGGCAACGCGCCGAGGCCGACGCCGACGCGCAGAAGAAGCTCGCGCGCGCCGCGCGGCCGGCGCAACGCGCAGCGGAACCGGGCGATGGCCCGCGCTACGGCGAGACGCTCGATCTCTTCGCCGAGGACGCCGAACGCGCCACGCTTCAGGCGCTGAATACGGATATCCGTCAGGGCACGTTCGAGGGTTTCGAGTTGCCGGAAGTGTTTCTGGCTGCGGTGGAGTCGTCGGCTAGGCGGCGCGCGGCGCGAACCGATGCGGCCCCGCGCGAGCCGGCGGACGCGCCGGAGCAGGGCGATCTGATCGCGGATGCGCTCACGATTCCGTCGTCGACGTCGGGCAAAGCCGCGATCGCGCAACAGGCGAGCGTGGCCTGGATCGCCGCGCCGGGTTTGCGCATCAACGGCGAAGTCGATTCCGCGAACGCGCTGGCCCATACCGTCCGCGCGGCGATCGACGAACAAAGCGCAACAGCCGCGGCCCATGCTCGCCGCACCAGGTCGATGCTGACCGTCACGCTCTGCACGATGCTCACGACGCTGGCGGCTGGCATCGCGCAGACGATCGCGCTGCTGCACGCCGGCCACCAGGCGACGCTCGCCTTCCAGTCCGACACCGACCCTACCTCACCGCACTAAGCGATTGCCCGCCGTTGCCGCCCAACAGGTCATTTCGACCGGTAATGTAGAAAAACTACAACATTTCTGGCCAAGAAATGTTGCATTGCACTAGAAATCCGGGAAGGGTATCCCTATAATGATTGCTAAGGGAAAACCCTCAATCAATACCGGAGCCAGACATGAGCTACCTCTTCGCCCTGCTGCAAAAATTTGCTTCGATCTTCGAATCGCCGCACCTGCCGATGGACTCGGACTACTCGTATCAAGCGCGTTTCCGCGAAGCAGAGCGCCAACGCAAGGCACGCAGCACCGCATTCGGCATTCGTCTGTAATGCGTCGCTGAGGGCGGCGCGGGTCATACCAAGTCAGCAATATCCGACGGCAAGACGTCGATTACCCCGCCCGCCAGCTTCCACCGTTCCTGTAGTTTTTCTAGCAGTTCTCCTTCGTCGTTGTACGACGAATCCCGCTCCACGCCCTGCAGCGTGCGACACATCCATTCTCCTCGCCTGTCCACCGTCCGTTGCCCGATCGGCCGACGCGGTATTCTTTCGTCTCTCCCACTTCGACGCATCGAGCGCCCCTATGACCGGCGACGTCCATTTCTACGACCCCAGCGAAGGCCACGGCCTGCCCCATGACCCGTTTAAGGCGATCGTCGCGCCGCGCGTCATCGGCTGGATATCGAGCCGCGACGCGGACGGCAGCGTAAATCTCGCGCCGTACAGCTTTTTCGGCGCGTTCGCGACTTTCCCTTACGTGATCGGCTTTTCGAGCGAAGGCCGCAAGGACAGCATCAGCAACATCGAGGCAACCGGCGAATTCGTGTGGAACATGTCGACGCGTCCACTCGCCGAGCGCATGAACCGGACGTCGGCGCCGGTGGCGCGCGGCATCGACGAATTCGAGCTTGCGGGCCTGACCAAAGCGCCGGGGCGCAATGTCGGCGTGCCGCACGTGGCCGAATCCCCTGCGGCGCTCGAATGCCGGCTGCTGCAGGTCGTCCGCCTGCACGACCTGGACAGCCAGCCGATGAACAACTGGCTCGCGCTCGGGCAGGTCGTCGGCGTGCATATCCGCAGCGAGTATCTGAAAGACGGTCTGTTCGATACCGCCGCCGCCCGCCCGATCATGCGCGCGGGCTATCGGGCCGACTATGCCGAAATCGGCGAAATGTTCCAGATGCTGCGCCCGAGTGCCTGAGCATCGAAAAACGCGCCGGGACTTGTTCCCACGCGACACGCCGCACACTGCCCGCTTTTCTCTTCGCCTTCGCGCAAACCCTTGTCGCACAAGGGTTGCGCCGTCACGCCGGCCGATGCGCCTTTTTCCCTTGTCGTATTTCTTCATGTAGCTGTCGCAAATAGTCGGCTCAGAGCACTTTTTTCTGGCAACTATGTATGCACAGCGCGGACGGCGTCCGCCACGCATCATGGAGAACTCAATGAATTCCCCCAAGGTGGTAGTCGAAGGGCTGTGCAAGGTGTTCGGCAATAGCCCCAAACAGGCGATCGACATGCTGGCTGGCGGCGCGACGAAGGAAGAAGTCTTCGCGCGCACCGGGCAGATCGTCGGTGTTCACAACGTCTCTTTCGACGTGCAGGAAGGCGAGATCTTCGTGCTGATGGGCCTGTCCGGGTCGGGCAAGTCGACACTGATCCGGCTCATCAACCGGCTCGTCGATCCGACCGCCGGCAAGGTGCTGATCGACGGACGCGATGTCGCCGCCGTGCCGCGCTCGGAACTGACCGCGTTGCGCCGCAAGGACATGAGCATGGTGTTCCAGTCGTTCGCGCTGATGCCGCAACGCACCGTGCTGTCCAACGCCGCGTTCGGACTCGAAGTGGCGGGCGTCGGGCGCAAGGAACGCGAAAAGCGCGCGATGACCGTGCTCGAGCAGGTGGGCCTCGCGCCCTTCGCGCAGAAGCTGCCGGCGCAACTCTCGGGCGGCATGCAGCAGCGCGTCGGGCTGGCGCGGGCGCTTGCCGTCAATCCGTCGCTGATGATCATGGACGAAGCGTTCTCCGCGCTCGATCCGCTCAAGCGCAAGGAAATGCAGAACGTCCTGCTCGACCTGCAACGCGAGCAGCGCCGCACGATTCTTTTCGTGTCGCACGATCTGGAAGAAGCGATGCGCATCGGCACGCGCATCGCGATCATGGAAGGCGGCCGGGTCGTGCAGATCGGCACGCCGCAGGAAATCATCACGAATCCCGCCGACGACTACGTGCAGGCGTTCTTCGACGGCATCGACACGAGCCGCTATCTGACGGCCGGCGATCTGATGCAGACCGACGCCGTCCCGCTGATGAAGCACTCGCCGCAGATCGACGCATCGAGCGTCGCCGCGACGCTCAACGGCAGCGCCGACTATGCGTTCGTGCTCGACGCCCAGCGCCGCATTCGCGGCTTCGTCGGCCGCGACGCGAGCGGCAACGCCGTGCCCCAGATCAATCACATCGAATGCATCGAGCGCAGCATGACGCTCGACGACGTCGTGAACCGTGTCGTCGCGAGCCGGGCGCCGCTGCCCGTCGTCGATGCGGACGGTTCATATTGCGGTTCGGTCAACAAGACGAACGTGCTGCAGGTTCTAACGCGCCATCGAGGTTCCCATGTCTGAAATTATTCCGCTCGGTAGCTGGGTCGATCAGGGCGTCCACTATCTGCTCGACCACGACGCGAAAACCTTCGATGCCATCGGCAAGGTCATCGAGAGTTTTGCTGCGGTCATCGAACATGGCTTGCAGGCCATTCCGATGTGGGCGCTCATGGCGCTGTTCGTCGGCATCGGCTTGTGGCGCGTCGGCTGGCGCTTCGCGGCGTTCACGCTGCTGTCGCTTCTGCTGATCTACGCGACCGGCTTCTACGACCAGATGGTCATCACGCTGGGTCTTACGTTGTCCTCAACGTTGATCAGCCTGCTGATGGGCATCCCGCTCGGCATCTGGACCGCGAAGAGCAAGTACGTCGAGATGACAGTGCGCCCCGTGCTCGACCTGATGCAGACGATGCCCGCCTTCGTCTACCTGATCCCCGCCGCGATGCTCTTCGGTCTTGGCCGCGTGCCCGGCATTCTTTCGACCGTCATCTTCGCGATGCCGCCCGCGGTGCGCCTCACGTCGCTCGGCATCAAGCACGTGAATCGCGAGATCGTGGAAGCGGGCCAGGCGTTTGGCTGCACGTCGTGGCAGCTGCTGTACAAGGTGCAGATTCCGAACGCGCTGCCGTCGATCATGACCGGCGTGAACCAGACGATCATGATGGCGCTGTCGATGGTCATCATCGCGTCGATGGTCGGTGCGGGCGGTCTCGGCAACGATGTGCTCGCAAGCATTCAGCGGCTCGATATCGGCCTCGGCTTCGAAAGCGGCTTGTCGGTGGTGCTGCTCGCGATCATCCTCGATCGCATCACGGAGAGCTTCGGCCGTTCGCCGGGCATGGCGCGCGCTCCGCTGTTCTCGGGTCTGCGCAACGTAATGCGCGTGCGCCGCGCGCCGGCTGCGCAACAGGGTTGATGCGCCCATGAAGCGTGATGCGATCGTCCCGGCGGCAGCGGAATCGCCTCTTGCGAATCTCGCGCACTTCGGCTTCCTGACGCTGCCGAACTTCTCGATGATCGCATTCACGAGCGCGGTCGAAGTGCTGCGCATGGCCAACTACGTGGGCCGCGCGCAGCACTACACGTGGTCGGTGATCACGCCGGACGGCGAGCCGGCGCGAGCAAGCAACGGCATCACCGTCAAGCCGACGACGACGCTCGACGAGGCCGGCATGCCCGATGTGCTGATCGTCTGCGCGGGCTGGCACGTCGCCGATTATGTCGACGACACCGTCATCGCCCTGCTGCTGCGTGCGCACGACGCGGGCATTCCGCTCGGCGGCATCTGCACCGGTCCTTATGCATTGCTCGCGGCCAAGCTGCTCGATGGCTATCGCTGCACGGTGCATTGGGAAGACATGTCGCCGTTGAACAAGCGCTTCCCGCATGTGCGTTTCGCCGACGAACTCTTCGTGATCGACCGCGATCGCGTGACGTGCACGGGCGGCACCGCACCGCTCGATCTGATGCTCAACCTCGTCGGCCTGAGACTCGGGCAACCGGTAGCCGCTCAGGTGTCCGAACAATTCATCGTCGAGCGCATACGCGGTTCGAGCGACTATCAGCACATACCCGTCGATGCGCGCGTCGGCTTCTCGCGTGCGGAGCTGGTCGAAGTCGTCCGGCTGATGGAGGCCAACATCGAGGAGCCGCTATCGCTCGATGAGCTTGCGCGGCTCGTGCATCTGTCGCAACGACACTTGCAGCGCATGTTCAAGATGTTCCTCAACGTGTCGCCGACGCATTACTACCTGACGCTGCGCCTGCGACGCGCCCGCGATCTGTTGCGCAACACCGATGCATCGATTGCGCGCGTGACGAGCATCTGCGGATTCCATTCGCCTTGCCATTTCAGCAAGGCGTATCGCGCGCAATACGGTCATTCGCCGAGCATGGAGCGGCGTCTTTCCGCGTGACGCCCGTCGAACGCTAGGTTCGATAGTCCGTCTTGCCGCCCTCGATCATCCGCAACGCGGCCTGCCATTGCAGCGCGGTCACGCCTTCGATTTCATCGCTGCGATACTGCTCGGCGGTGATTTCGCACACTCTGGCTGACGGGATATTCAGTTCCACGCCGCCCGCGAGCGCCCGCAACTGGATCTCGCATGCGCGCTCCAGAAAGTACATCTCCTGAAACGCAGTCGGAATCGATTTGCCGCACGCGAGCAGGCCGTGGTTGCGCAGGATCATCGCGTTGTGCGGGCCGAGATCGTTGACGAGACGGTCGCGTTCGGCGAGATCGAGCGCGATGCCCTCGTAGTCGTGATACGCGAGATGCCCGTAGTACTTCAGCGCGTGCTGGCTGATCGGCAGCAGGCCCTGCTTCCGCGCCGATACCGCCGCGCCGGCCGGCGTATGCGTGTGCACGACGCACACCACATCGGGCCGCGCCATGTGAATCGCGGAGTGAATCGTGAAGCCGGCCGGATTGACGAGATACCGCTCGGGATGCGCGGCGTCGGCATTCACGGGGCGGCCTTCGCTGTCGATACGCACGAGGTCCGACGCGCGCATTTCATCGAAGAGCACGCCGTATCGGTTGATGAGGAAGTGATGCTCCGGTCCCGGCACGCGCGCGCTGATGTGCGTGAAGATCATGTCGGTCCAGCGGAAATGCGCGATCACGCGATACAGCGCCGCCAGATCGCAACGCAATGCCCATTCTTCCTGCGAATAACCTTGAGTCTCCATGCCGCTTCTCCTATAGGTGAGGCCGCGGGCAACGTGGGACAGGCGCGCTAGATCGCTTGCGCGCGGCCGGGGAAAGTCTCGTCGTAGTCCATTGCGTGATGCGCTGTCTCTTCGGCGTCCTGTGCGCCGCGCTGCTCACGATACATCATCGGCGGAAGGCCGAATTGCTTGCGGAACTCGCGGCCAAGATGCGATGCATCCGAGAAGCCGCAACTCGATGCGATATCGGCCACGGTTTTATCCGAGCTCGTCAGCAGCCACGCGGCCGTGCGCAGCCGCACCTGCTTCGCGTACGCCTGCGGCGCCTTGCCCGTCTCGGCCTTGAAGAGGCGTTCCAACTGCCGCGTGGACATGTCGAGCTTGTGCGCGAGTTCGTCGAGCGTCAGCGTTCGGCCGACGTGCTGTTCCATCAGCAGAATTGCGCGCTTGACCTTCGGATGCGTAGCCGGCGCGAGACCCGGCGGATGCGGCTGCGGCGCGTTGCCCTTCTGCATGTCGTCGACGAGCAGGATGCGCAGCGCCTTCTGCACCGTCGCGGTCTCGAAGTGTCGCAGCAGAATGGCGGCGGCCACGTCGATGGACGCGCGCCCGCCCGAACATGTAATGCGCCTTCTGTCGATAACGAAGAGCCGGTCCGCGACGAGCATCTGTTCGTCCGCGTGCGGGAAGCGCTCCACGAAGTCCCAGTAGTGGAACCAGCTCACGCACACGCGATGGCCGTCGAGCACGCCCGCGCGCATCAGCGTGAACACGCCCGTGCACATGCCGACGATCGTCGCGTTCGCTGCGGCGGCGCGGCGGATGAACTGCAGCGTGACTTCGCTCGCGGACGGTCCCGAGTGCAGCAAGCCGCCGACGACGACCACGTAATCGTACGGCTCGGCCTTCTCGAAGGTTTCCCACGGCGTGATCTGAATGCCGCAGCTCGCGCGCACGGGCGCAAGCGTTTCGCCGATCACGCTCCATGAGCAGCGTACCGGACGGCTGAAATCGCCTTCGTCGGCGGACAGACGCAGCAGATCGACGAAACCCGAAAACGCGGTCAGCGTGAAGTTCGGCAACAGCACGATGCCGAAGCGAATACGTGATTTCGACTGGCCGTCGATAGAGAGCGGCGGAAGGGAATCGGCGGGGTTCATGCGTGTGACGTGCGGCGGCTGGACGTTATGCAGCGAGCATAACACCGGGCGCGCGCCAGGCACGCATGATCAGAAATGGGAGAGCGCCACGCTGCGTGGCGTGGCGTAGAGGAAGATTCAGCCGCCGAGAACGGCGAAGGCCCAGGCGAACACGCCGCCGAGAAGCGCCCCCGTCGAACGGCCGAGCAGACTGGCGATGGTGTAATCGCCCCAGCGTTGCTCGATTTCGGCCTTCAATACGCCGAAGTAGCGCAGCGCGGGATCGATGGAGCACGCGACGACCAGCGCGCCCCAGAGCGGGGCGTATCGCGTGAGGATGTGATCCGGGGAGAGCAGGCCGACCGCCTGAAGCGCGCCGACGACACTCGCGCCGATCACGAACGCGAGAACCCAGGACTTGAAGAACTGATCGGGAAGAGCGTGACTATCCATTGCTGTGAACCGGTGAGCGGGGAAGATCGAGAAAGAGAGGCATGCGGGTCTTGGATCGGCGGCCTCTCGCGGACCTAGGGAATATACCGAGACGCGCCTTTTCAGCCTCTCGGACCAGTCTCAAAAACATCCGGTTTTGCAACGAAACGGCGCAAGAACGCGCCGCGATCGAATCGCTCTGTTACGCGCCGACCTTCGATGGCGCGTCGGGAATCGTCGGAAATCCGTCACGCGATGCGCTTCCAGAAAATGTCTGACGCCGCCATCCCATTTCGATGCCGTTTTTGTTCTATCAGCCGGAATTGCGGTTTGGTGCAATGTGCCCATGTCGTGATCGGGTCTTCGCCCGGTTACGCAACCGAACCGCCAACCCTGAGGGCACGCCATGAATGTCAGCGTTTTCGATCTGTTCAAGATCGGCATCGGTCCTTCCAGCTCGCACACGGTCGGCCCGATGATCGCGGCATGCCGCTTTGCATCGCATATCGAAGACGCGAATCTGCTGGGTTTCGTCACACGCGTGCGGGCGGAACTGTTCGGCTCGCTCGGTGCGACCGGCAAGGGCCACGGCACGGACAAGGCCGTGCTGCTCGGCCTCGAAGGGAATCTGCCCGATCTGATCGATCCCGACATGATCGCGCCGCGTCTCAAGGAGATCCGCGAAACGCGGCGCCTGATGCTGCTCGGCAAGCACGCCGTTGCGTTCGAGGAGCGCGAGCACATCGGCTTCTATCGGAAGCTGATGCCGGGCGCGGCGGGATCGAGCATCGTGCATCCGAATGGCATGCGCTTTCAGGCCTTCGACGAACACGGCCAGTTGCTCGTGGAGAAGGAGTATTACTCGATCGGCGGCGGTTTCGTGGTGAATCGCGAAGGCGATCGCGTGAACGGCGTGCGCGCCGGCGGCAACGTGCCGTATCCGTTTCGTACCGGCGACGACCTGATGCGCGTCTGCCGGGAGACAGGTCTGTCTATCGCCGATATCGCGATGCAGAACGAATGCGCGAATCGCAGCGAAACCGAGGTGCGCGAAGGCATGCTCGCCGTGTGGCGCGTGATGGCCGCGTGCGTCGAGCGCGGCTGCAAGGAACGCGGCGAATTGCCCGGCCCGATGCACGTGAAGCGCCGTGCCGCCGATCTGAGCGCGCAACTGCGTTCGCGCTCCGAGGAATCGCTGCGCGATCCGCTTTCGATGCTCGACTGGGTCAATCTCTATGCGATGGCCGTCAACGAAGAGAACGCATCGGGCGGGCGTGTCGTGACCGCGCCGACCAATGGCGCGGCCGGCGTGATTCCCGCCGTGCTGCACTACTACGTCAAGTTCATGCACGGCGCGAACGACGAAGGCATCGTGCGCTTCCTTCTGACGGCGGCGGCCATCGGCATCATCTACAAGGAGACAGCGTCCATCTCCGGCGCGGAAGTGGGCTGCCAGGGCGAAGTGGGCGTCGCGTGCTCGATGGCCGCCGCCGCGCTCGCAGCCGTGATGGGCGGCACGCCCGCGCAAGTCGAGAACGCCGCTGAAATCGGCATGGAACACAACCTCGGCATGACCTGCGATCCGGTCGGCGGCCTCGTGCAGATTCCATGCATCGAGCGTAACGCGATGGGCGCGATCAAGGCGCTCAACGCCGCGCGCATGGCGATGAAGGGCGACGGCACGCATTACGTGTCGCTCGATTCGGTCATCAAGACGATGCGCGAGACCGGCGCCGACATGAAGACGAAATACAAGGAGACGTCGCGCGGCGGGCTGGCCGTGAACGTCATCGAGTGCTGAAACACCGCTACGAAACAAGGGAAACACCATGAGCCGCTATTCGATATTCAGCCTGCTGCGCAACGGCATGTCGTATCACGAGAACTGGGAGCGTCAGTGGCGCAGTCCCGAGCCGAAGCGCGAATACGACGTGGTGATCGTCGGTGGCGGCGGGCACGGCCTCGCGACTGCTTACTACCTCGCGAAGGAGCACGGCATCACCAATGTCGCGATCCTCGAGAAGGGGTGGATCGGCGGCGGCAATACGGCGCGCAACACGACCATCGTGCGTTCGAACTATCTGTGGGACGAGTCCGCTGCGCTGTACGAAAAGGCGATGAAGCTGTGGGAAGGGCTGTCGCAAGACCTCAACTACAACGTGATGTTCAGCCAGCGCGGCGTCATGAATCTCGCGCATACGCTGCAGGACGTGCGCGATACCGAGCGCCGCGTGAACGCGAACCGTCTCAATGGCGTCGATGCCGAATTCCTCACGCCGGCGCAGATCAAGGAGATCGAGCCGACGATCAACCTCAATAGCCGTTATCCGGTGCTGGGTGCGTCGATCCAGCGTCGCGGCGGCGTCGCGCGTCACGATGCGGTCGCGTGGGGCTATGCGCGCGGCGCGGACCAGGCGGGCGTCGACATCATTCAGAACTGCCAGGTCGTCGGCATCCGGCGCGAAGGCAATCGCGTAACCGGCGTCGATACGACCAAAGGCCATATCAAGGCGAAGAAGGTCGCGGTCGTCGCAGCGGGCAACACGACGACGATCGCCGACATGGCGGGCGTGCGTCTGCCGATCGAAAGCCATCCGTTGCAGGCGCTGGTATCGGAGCCGATCAAGCCCGTGGTCAACACTGTCGTGATGTCGAATGCGGTGCACGCGTACATCAGCCAGTCCGACAAGGGCGATCTCGTGATCGGCGCGGGCGTCGATCAATACACGGGCTTCGGCCAGCGCGGCAGTTTCCACATCATCGAAGGCACGCTGGAAGCCATCGTCGAGATGTTCCCCGTGTTCTCGCGCGTGCGGATGAACCGGCAGTGGGGCGGCATCGTCGATGTGTCGCCGGATGCATGCCCGATCATCAGCAAGACCGACGTCAAGGGCCTGTATTTCAACTGCGGCTGGGGCACGGGCGGCTTCAAGGCGACGCCCGGTTCGGGCTGGGCGTACGCGCACACCATCGCGAAGGACGAGCCGCATGCGCTGAATGCGCCGTTCTCGCTGGATCGTTTCTATACCGGTCACCTGATCGACGAACACGGCGCTGCCGCCGTCGCGCACTAAAGGGAGTTGCAAACATGTTGCTGATCGAATGCCCCTGGTGCGGGCCGCGCGCCGAAACCGAGTTTTCCTGCGGCGGCGAAGCCGACATTGCGCGTCCGCTGGATACCGAGAAGCTCACCGACAAGGAATGGGGCGACTACCTCTTCATGCGCCGCAATCCGCGCGGCGTGCATCGCGAGCAATGGATGCACGCGCAGGGCTGCCGCCGCTGGTTCAAGGCTCAACGCGACACGGTGTCATACGAGATTCAGGGCTACGAGACGTTCGACCGTCCGCTGGCTGCGATGGACAACAAGGAGGGAGCGTCGAAATGAGCCAGAAAGACCGACTCGCCACGGGTGGGCGCATCAATCGCGCGATCGCGCTGACCTTCACGTTCAATGGCAAGACGTATCAGGGCTATCAGGGCGATACGCTCGCCTCTGCGCTGCTCGCGAACGGACAGCACTTCGTCGCGCGTAGCTGGAAGTATCACCGGCCGCGCGGCATCGTGACGGCGGGCGTCGAAGAGCCGAATGCAGTCGTGCAGCTCGAAACCGGCGCATATACGGTGCCGAACGCGCGCGCCACGGAAGTCGAGCTGTATCAGGGTCTCGTTGCATCGAGCGTGAATGCGAAGCCGAACATCGAGAACGATCGCATGGCGGTCAATCAGAAGATCGCGCGCTTCATTCCCGCGGGCTTTTACTACAAGACGTTCATGTGGCCGCGCAAGCTGTGGCCGAAGTACGAAGAAGTGATTCGCGATGCAGCCGGCCTCGGCAAAGCGCCCGAAGAGCGCGATGCCGACCGCTACGACAAGTGCTTCGCGCGTTGCGACGTGATGGTGGTCGGCGGCGGGCCATCGGGTCTTGCCGCAGCGTATGCGGCCGGGATGTCCGGCGCACGCGTGATCCTCGTCGACGATCAGCCGGAACTCGGCGGCTCGCTGCTGTCGTGCCGCGCGGAAATCGACGGCAAGCCGGCGCTGCAATGGGTTCAGAAAATCGAAGGCGAACTGCGCAAGATGCCCGACGTGAAGATTCTTTCGCGCAGCACGGCGTTCGGCTATCAGGATCACAACCTCGTCACCGTGACGCAGCGCCTGACCGAGCATCTGCCCGTGTCGACCCGCAAGGGCACGCGCGAACTGATGTGGAAAGTGCGCGCGAAACGCGTGGTGCTCGCGACCGGCGCACACGAGCGCCCCATCGTCTTCGGCAACAACGATCTGCCGGGCGTGATGCTGGCGTCGGCGGTATCGACGTATCTGCATCGGTATGCGGTGCTGCCGGGACGCAACGCGGTGGTGTTCACGAATAACGACGACGCCTACCAGTGCGCGCTCGATCTGAAGGCTGCGGGCGCGAACGTGACGGTCGTCGATCCGCGTCCGATGGAATCGAAAGGCGCATTGCCCGCCGCCGCGCGACGCTATGGCGTGCGCGTGCTGAACGACGCGGTGATCACGGCGGCGCATGGCAAGCTGCGCGTGTCGTCGGTGGAAGTCGCTTCGTTTGCGAAGGGGCAGGTCGGCGCCAAGCAAACGGACCTGCAATGCGATCTGGTCGCGATGTCGGGCGGCTGGAGCCCGGTGCTGCATCTGTTCGCGCAATCGGGCGGCAAGGCGCACTGGCACGACGAGAAAGCGTGCTTCGTTCCCGGCAAGGCGATGCAGGCCGAAAGCAGCGTCGGCGCATGCGCGGGCGAATTCACGCTGGCGCGCGGCATTCGCTTCGGTCTCGATGCCGGCGCGGAAGCGGCGCGTGCGGCGGGTCATATCGTTGCGCGGCCTGCGCCGGTGAAGGTCGCGGAAATCGCGGAAGCGCCGCTGATGCCGCTGTGGCTCGTCGGCGGCCGCGAACTTGCGACGCGCGGTCCGAAGCAGTTCGTCGACTTCCAGAACGATGTCTCCGCCGCCGACATCTTCCTCGCGGCGCGTGAGGGCTTCGAATCGGTGGAGCACGTCAAGCGTTATACGGCGATGGGCTTCGGCACGGATCAGGGCAAGCTCGGCAACATCAACGGCATGGCGATTCTCGCGCAGGCGCTCGGCAAGACCATCCCCGAGACGGGCACGACCACCTTCCGCCCGAACTACACGCCTGTGACCTTCGGCACGTTCGCGGGCCGCGAGCTCGGCGAATTCCTCGATCCGGTGCGCAAGACCGCGATCCACGAATGGCACGTGCAGAACGGCGCGATGTTCGAGGATGTCGGCAACTGGAAGCGCCCGTGGTATTACCCGCGCGGCAACGAGGACATGCACGCGGCGGTCGCGCGTGAATCGCTGGCGGTGCGGCAGAGCGTCGGCATTCTCGATGCATCGACGCTCGGCAAGATCGACATTCAGGGTCCGGACAGCGCGAAGCTGCTCAACTGGATGTACACGAATCCGTGGAGCAAGCTCGAAGTGGGCAAGTGCCGTTATGGTCTGATGCTCGATGAAAACGGCATGATTTTCGACGATGGCGTGACCGTGCGCCTCGCCGAACATCACTACATGATGACGACGACCACCGGCGGCGCGGCGCGCGTGCTGACGTGGCTCGAACGCTGGCTGCAAACGGAGTGGCCGGACATGCGCGTGCGGCTCGCATCCGTGACGGATCACTGGGCGACGTTCGCCGTCGTCGGCCCGAACAGCCGCAAGGTGCTGCAGAAGGTGTGTCAGGACATCGACTTCGCGAATGCCGCCTTCCCGTTCATGAGCTATCGCGATGGCACGGTGGCGGGCGCATCGGCGCGTGTGATGCGCATCAGCTTCTCGGGCGAGCTTGCCTACGAAGTGAACGTGCCGGCCAACGTGGGCCGCGCGGTGTGGGAAGCATTGATGGAAGCCGGCGCGGAGTTCGACATCACGCCGTACGGCACGGAGACGATGCACGTGCTGCGTGCGGAGAAGGGCTACATCATCGTCGGCCAGGATACCGACGGCTCGATGACACCCTACGACCTCGGCATGGGCGGGCTCGTCGCGAAGTCGAAGGACTTCATCGGCAAGCGTTCGCTCACGCGCTCGGATACGGCGAAGGCCGGGCGCAAGCAGTTCGTCGGGCTGCTGACGGATGATCCGTCGGTCGTGCTGCCGGAAGGCGCGCAGATCGTCGCGGGTCCGTTCCAGGGCGATACCGCGCCGATGCTCGGCCATGTCACGTCCAGCTATTTCAGCCCTGTTTTGAAGCGTTCGATTGCGTTGGCCGTCGTGAAGGGCGGTCTCGACAAGATCGGCGAAGCGGTCATGATCCCGCTTGCGAACGGCAAGCAGGTCAATGCGAAGATCACCAGTTCTGTGTTCTACGACAGCGAAGGAGCACGTCAGCATGTTGAATGAGATCAAAGGTTCCTCGACCGTCGTCGATCGCGTGACGGTCGGGCAGGGTGTGTGGCAGGAGTCGCCGCTGGTGGGTGCGGATGCGTTGTTGAAGGCGCATCAGGCGGGCGCGTCGAAGGCGTTTCGTTTGACGGAGCGGCCGTTCCTTCAGCTCGTGAACGTGCGCGGCGATACGCGCGATGCCGCCTTCCTGCGCGCCGTGGAGGCCGTGATTGGATGTGCACCGCCGGAGAAGCCGAACACGGTCGCGAAAGGCAACGGCTATGACATGCTGTGGCTCGGCCCGGACGAGTGGCTCGTGGTTTCCGAAGCGGCGCACGACGCATCGCGTGCCGCGCCGCTGGAAGCGCGCTTGCGTGAAGCATTCGCGGGTGCGTTCGCGGCTGCGGTGGATATCGGCAGCGGCTACACGGTGCTCGACATCGATGGACCGCGCACGCGCGAGGTCCTTTCGCGCGGCTGTCCGCTCGATCTGCATCCGAAAGTATTCGGTGCTGGCCAGTGCGCGCAGAGCCATTACTTCAAGGCGTCGCTGACGCTGGTGCCGCTCGGTGGCGATCGCTTCGAACTCATCGTGCGCCGCAGCTTTGCGGATTACTTCGTGAAGATCATGCTCGATGCCGCCGAGCCGCTGTTGTCGTGAAGCCCTTCGAGCCTTTGAATGCCGGCGGGCAGGGGTGGCGCGTCGTCGTCGATGAACTCGTCGTGATGACGCGCATTGGCCTGCACGAGCATGAGCATCGCGCGCCGCAGGCTGTGTCGATCGATGCGAGCCTGCGGTATCGCGGCACGCCGCATGAAGCGTGCGATGGTCTTATCGATTACGAAGCGTGGTGCAATCGGGTCACCGCGTATCTGCATGAGAAGCCGCATACGCGATTGCTCGAAACGCTGGCGGTGGAGATTGCGGCGTTGTCGTTCGACGCATGGCCCGCGCTCGATGCGCTCACGCTGACGCTGCATAAGCCGAAGATCCGCGAGGGCACGCGGCGGCTTGCGCTGGAGCTTGATTGGCGGCGGGGGGATTTTGATGCGTGGGTTGCGCGGCGGGCGGTGGATGCGGTGAGGGGGTGAGGGCGGTGGGGGGGTGGCGGGATGTGCATGTGGGGTCTATCTTCGCGCTTGCGGAGGAACCCAAGTACGCAGTACAAACGATTTATTCACTTTGGGTCTATCTCCGCGCATGCGGAGGAACCTATAGGTCGGCGCGGCCCATCGCGAGCGAGTAAGGTCTATCTCCGCGCATGCGGAGGAACCCACGTGGCTCGTTCATGCGCCCCTCCCCTCGCGGGTCTATCTCCGCGCATGCGGAGGAACCGCGATTGGGCGGAGGGGAGGACCTCGGGGACGGGTCTATCTCCGCGCATGCGGAGGAACCGCAGCAATCAGCGGCGCGACTATCCCGTGCAAGGGTCTATCTCCGCGCATGCGGAGGAACCATGAGGATCTGGTACCGGCCGGCCGCGGTCGAGGGTCTATCTCCGCGCATGCGGAGGAACCCATCGGGTGCGCGCTTAACCTCGATTGCGCCCGGGTCTATCTCCGCGCATGCGGAGGAACCTCGCGCGCGCCCATCTTGCCGACGACCGATACGGGTCTATCTCCGCGCATGCGGAGGAACCGGCCCCCATTGCGATTAGCTGCGCCCCCCACGGGGTCTATCTCCGCGCATGCGGAGGAACCACCCGCTGAAGCCTTCGAATTTGACTTCGAATGGGTCTATCTCCGCGCATGCGGAGGAACCTGGCTGGAGTGAGTTGCCCCTCGCGCAGCATAGGGTCTATCTCCGCGCATGCGGAGGAACCTCCGAATATGAGCGCATTCCGCATCACCCTCGGGGTCTATCTCCGCGCATGCGGAGGAACCTCTACCACCTAACATCATGTTGTAAAAGAACAAACATCGATTTCGATGTTCAGGATGTGAAGCAAGTCGCGAGTATGGTGACGCGAAGATTCGTCGTCAAGCTCTGCCGTCGAGCGGCGCGAGCGCAGGTGGCCGCAACCCCGGCCTACAAGCAACTATCGCAATCTCGATTCAAATAACCACCGCCTCACAATCCTGCTCTTTATCATTGATCAACTTTGACACTCGAACCGCCGTCAAACGATCGATCCTAGTGATAATCTAAGCATAACGAAGTAAATGATTTAGGCAAAAAACTCGGCATCCAGACCACACGACGCAACAATGGAAACGGCAGCGCATCAACTACAGGCTTGGGGAAAGCTGCGTACCAGCGACTGTGGCCGCGAGACCATGCATCCCCTCGGCGACCACATGCTGGACGTCGCCGCCTGTTTCATCGAAGCCGTCAAAGAACGCACGCGCTTGCGCCATGCCTTCCAGACCGTTGCCGGTCGAGCATTGAACGAGCAAGACATCGAGCGTCTCGCGGTCATCGTCTATCTGCATGACATCGGCAAGGCAAACAGCGGCTTTCAGGCAAAACGCTGGAAAGGTTCCGCCCCGGCTGGTTGGCCGCATCGTGCGGGCCACGGCGCGGAAGCCATCATGCTGCTTGGCGACGAAGACATCAAATTCCGCTTGCCGCTCGAATCCATCAAAACCTGGGGCGCTGACGTCTTTTCTCTGCTGCTGGCAAGTTTCGCGCATCATGGCCGTCCGGTCTCGAAACCATTGGGGCAAGACGCCATCATCTGGAAGCCGGTGCGCGACCGTGAGGGCGCCGCACTATACAGCCCCGAAGATGCAATAGCGAAAATCGGCGAACAGTTGAAGCAGGCTTTTCCGCTCGCGTTCGAATCTTCCGGTGAGCGGCTGCCGTCGAAACCTGCGTTTGTCCATCTGTTTGCGGGCGTCGTCCAGTTCGCGGACTGGCTGGGATCGACTCGTCTATTCTTCCCGTACAGTGACTCTGGCACATCTCGAACCCGCACGCGGGCGGCTGAACTCGCGGCAGACGCCATAGCGAGCATCGACCTCGATGCGTGCATCGCGCGCACGAAACTCGCGCAACGCCCGTTCTCCTTCGAAGCCGCATTCAATGTCAAAGCGCCGCATCCCATGCAAAGCATGCTGGGCGACAAGGAACTCGGACCCTTGCTGATCCTCGAGTCCGAAACCGGCAGCGGCAAGACCGAAGCCGCGCTATGGCGCTTCCTGCACCTATTCAGCGAGCGCAAGGTAGATTCGCTCTACTTCGCGTTGCCCACGCGTGCCGCTGCCACACAGGTCTATGAGCGCGTGCGAAGGTGCGTCGACCGCCTTTGGCCGTCGGATGCACCGGTCGTCGTTCGTGCGCTTCCGGGCTATCAAAGTGCCGATGGCAATCACATCATCTCGATGCTCGATTTCGAGGCGCAGTGGTCCGACAATCCCGACGACGCCAAAGCCGCCACGCGCTGGGCGGCCGAATCGCCGAAGCGGTTTCTGGCGGCAACCATCGCGGTAGGCACGATCGATCAAGTGTTGCTCGCCGGACTCATGCGGCGCCATGCACATATGCGCCACGCATTGCTGAGCCGTTCGTTGCTCGTCGTGGATGAAGTGCACGCGTCCGATATTTACATGTCGCAATTGCTGGAGCAGGTGTTGAGCGCGCACCTCAACACGGGCGGCCACGCGCTGCTGCTGTCTGCAACGCTCGGCTCGCGGCAGCGAGCGCGCTTTCAGCGACTCGCGCCGAATTCCTCGCCGCTCATCGCGTCGCTCCCGGTCGATCAGGCTTGCGCGTCGCCTTATCCCGCACTGACTGACGGCGCTGTCATTCATGCATTGCCTGACAATGGCGCGCCCAAAATCGTCCATTGGTCGACGCTCGATGCAATCACAGATTCGGCTCACAATTTCGAGCGCATCGCACGTCTTGCGATCGATGCCGCGAAGCAGGGCGCACGCGTGCTCATCGTTCGCAACACCGTGCCGACCGCAGTCGAGACGCAAAAGGCCATCGAGCGTCTTATCGACGAATTCGACGATCACGCGCTTCTCTTCAGGGTCGGTGACGTCGCAACGCTGCATCACGGTCGCTTCAGCCGCCAGGATCGACCGCTGCTCGACGCCGCCGTTGAGGCGCGTCTCGGCAAGACTCGCGAGTCGCGGGAGGGATGCGTTGTCGTCGGCACGCAGACGCTCGAGCAGAGCCTGGATATCGACGCTGATTTGCTGATTACCGACCTATGCCCGATGGACGTGCTCTTGCAACGCATCGGGCGTCTGCATCGGCATAAGCGCGAGGCGAGTGAACGGCCCGAAGGTTTCCGGAAGGCGCACGCATGGGTGCTCACGCCCGTCGGCAAGTCGCTCGAGGAATACATCGAAAAGCCGCGCAACGGGCTCGGGCGACGCGAAAATGGCAGCGGCGTCTACACCGATCTGCGCATGATCGAAGCGACTCGCCGACTCATCGACGAAGCGCCATACCGCGTGATTCCCCGCGATAACCGCCTGCTGGTCGAACGGGCGACGCATCCCGACTGCCTGCTGACCATCGAGAACGAACTCGGACCAAAGTGGAAGAAACATGGTCAAGAGCTCGAAGGCGGGCAGGGCGCGGAGCGGTCCCTCGCACGCACACAAGCACTGGACTACAGCAAGCCTTTCCCCGACGTTCCGTTCCCGGATGACGAACGTCGTATCGCGACGCGGCTCGGTACGGACGACCGCCTCATCAAGTTTGATCCACCCGTACCCGGCCCTTTCGGCGTCGATGTAGAGGAGATCGTGATACCTCAATACCTTCTGCGCGGCGACGTGAGTGCAGACGCGCAACCATCGGCCATTACGCACGATGCGGACGGTTTTGCATTCTCGCTCGATGCTATCCAGCTCCGCTATGGCCGATATGGCGTCGAGAATCCGAAACGTCTCGCGCAAGGAAGAGGGCTGATATGAGTCTTCAACACCGCTTGCTGGACGATCCGGTACTGCGCTATCGCGATCCCTCAGGACAGCCACACGATGTCACCTTGCCCGAGCTTTTCGTCGCTCTGACCGATGACGCCGTGCGCGACTTCCCCGCGCTGAGACCGCATCAGCGGCATCCGTGGCATGCGTTCCTGACGCAACTCGCGGCGATAACCCTGCATGGCGCCGGTCAGACTGCGCCGTTCGGCACCGCAAAACAATGGCGCGCGGCGCTTCTCGCGCTGACACCGGATGATCCCGACGGCGCCGCGTTCTCGCTCGTCGCGCCCGACGATCGTCCGGCCTTATTGCAAGCGCCTTGCAAACCAGGCGAGCCGCGCACATGGAAGAAAAGGCCGCGTTTGGCGCCCGATGCGCTGGATATGCTGGTGACATCCAGAAACCATGACGTGAAGGCCGCACGGATGATTCACGCGCGGCCGGAAGACTGGCTCTACGCACTCGTCAGCTTGCAGACGCAAGAAGGTTTTCTCGGCGCGGGGAACTACGGCATTTCCCGCATGAACGGCGGCTTCGCCAGCCGGCCGGCGTTCGGCGCGGTCCCGCAGGGCGGCTTGGGCAAGCGGTGGCAAAGAGATGCGCGGCGGCTGCTCGATCATCGTCAGGAAATCGTCGACGACAAGGGGTTCAAGGAAGAGAACGGCGTTGCGCTCGTCTGGCTGCGCGCCTGGGATGGCGCAGGCAGTCTCTCGTTCAGCGAACTCGACCCGTTCTACATCGAAATCTGCCGGCGAGTCCGGCTGAACGCGGTCAATGGAACACTGCGTGCGCTCACCACCACGAGCAAGACGACACGTATCGCGGCCAAGGAACGTTTGGGCGCAACCGGCGACGCGTGGACGCCAGTCGCCGTGGTCGAGGGCAAAGCACTGTCCATCGGGGCGAGAGGTTTTGATTACAAGCTGCTGACAAAACTGGCGTTCACCGGCGAGTTCGCTCCGACCATCACGCGCGAGATTAGCGACGACGATGGCAAAGAGGGCATCGTGCTCCTTGCGCAAGCCATCGCCCGCGGGCAGGGCAAGACCGAGGGCTATCACGAAAGACGCATACCGGTCTCGCAAGCCATGCGCCAGGCGTATCTGAGCGGCGAGACTGATCCGCTTGCTCAGGCTGCCGAACGGCGCATTGCGATCATCGGGGCAGTACGCAAGGTGCTATGGAGTGCGCTCTGCGGCTTGTTCGGCAACGGCGAGAGCGCCGCCTCGGATCACATAAAAGATAAGGCTGACCGGTTCGCGAGTCCGTTCGAGCAGGAGGAAGACCGGCGCTTCTTCGAAGACCTGATCGTGGAAATCGATGCCCCCACGACCGAAGCACGGCAACTCGCGCACGAGCAATGGCTTGCCGGCCTCGCCGAGCGCGCGGAGCACGTATTGACTCGTGCGTTTGTCGCCGGTCCGCGCGCCAGTCTGCGGCGGTACCGTGCGCAGAGCGCGGCATTGGCGCGGTTTTTCGGTGGACTGCACGCGGGTAAGAACCCTCTTCAGACCCTGGCGCGCGTGCTCAAGGAGAAGGGACACGGCCACTTTTGGAACAGAGTACTCAATGAGGTTTGAATGGACTCAACGACCGATACTCCACCGTCGCCCGGAAGTTCCGGCTTCGGCTACCGGATGCAGGCAATCGCTGCTTTCCTGAAAGACGCGCGCGAGGGAGTCAAGGCTTCGAAGCAAGATTACGTCGCGCTGAAGCGGCTCAATCCGGACGCGCAGACACTCACCGCCGCGCAGGTCGCCGCAATCATGCACGTCGCAGCGCGCGCAAAGCTGAACTGCGCGAACTGGACCTACGATGAATGGCGGCGCTGGGCATTCATCGCTTATGGCATTGCGCTTGCCGGACACGATCGCGGGAACGGCGCTCGCAGCAGCCTTGGGCGGCAACTGTTCAGCGCCGGGGTAAAGGAGGCGCGCCTGAACAGGCTGCTCGACGCACGGGGCGCTGCGTTCTTCCAGATACTGCGACGCGTGCTTCGCTTAATGAACAGTCAAAACGTTGCGCCGAACTGGGCGCAGCTTGGCAGACTCGTGTTGAACGAAGGGGCGCGCGATGCGAGGCGCCAGCGCATTGCGGAGAAGATGCGGCTGGACATTGCGTATGGATTCTTCTCTGCGGGCGAGAGCGCACCGCGGACAGAGTGAACCGTACATCGGCGAAAGAAGAAATCAGGACAATAATCAGGAAGGCAAAACATGGCGCATCCGCGTTTCATCCAGATTCATACGCTGCACAGCTACTCGGCGGCGCTGCTCAATCGCGACGACTCGGGCCTGGCAAAACGCTTGCCCATGGGCAATGCCATGCGCACGCGCATCTCGTCGCAGTGTCTCAAGCGACACTGGCGCGTCGCGGAGGATCATCACGCGCTGTCCACGCTCGGCGTGCCGATGGCGGTCCGCTCTCGCATCACGTTGACGCGTATGCGCGATGACATCGTCGGGCATGGCGTTTCCGAGGAGCTTGCGCAAGCAGCCGTCGAAGCCTTGCGCTTCGGCGGGCTGCTCGACAAGGCGGGGAAGGATCGCAAGGGCAAGGATGCGACCGAAACGGGCCAGGCGGTGCTGCTCGGCAAAGCGGAAATCGACTACCTCGTGAAGCACTGCGTGGCGCTTGCCCGCGATCATAAGGATGAAGACGGACTGAAGGCGGCAGTCGCGGCGTTCCTCAAGGAAGAGTCGGACAACATCAAGGCGCTCAAGCATGGAAGCGGCCTCGAATCGGCGCTCTTCGGGCGCATGGTGACGTCGGATGTGCTTGCGCAGCGCGATGCCGCCGTCTACGTCGCGCATGCGTTCACGGTGCACGAGGCGCAGGTGGAGAACGATTACTTCACTGTCGTCGATGACTTGCGGCGTGAAGCGGGCGAGCTAGGTTCGGCCGGCATCTTCGACACCGAACTCGCTTCGGGTCTTTACTACGGGTACGTCGTGGTCGACGTGCCGCAACTGGTGGCGAATCTCGAAGGCATCGCGGCGGGCGAGTGCTTCGAAGCGCCGTCCGAGCGGCGTGAGCTTGCGGCTGAGGTGGTTCATCACTTGTTGCATCTGATCGCGACAGTCAGCCCCGGCGCCAAGCGCGGTTCCACTGCGCCGTTCGGCCACGCGAGTCTCATGCTGGTGGAGACAGGTGACTGGCAGCCGCGCAGCCTGAGCGGCGCATTCGAGACTGCGTTGCGGCTGGCGGACAAAGAGATCCGCACCGACGCCATCGAGCGCCTCGCGCAGGAAGTGAAGAAGCACGACGCCGCCTACGGCAAGCTGGATCGCGCCTACCTCGCGCTGGACGATGCGGATATTCCCAACGCGGAGCACATGTCACTCGACAGGCTCGCCAAGTGGGCGCAAACGCGCATCGTGAAGGGTGCGTGACATGCGGCGTCACTTGCTGATGCGCTTGCGTGCGCCGCTTATCGCGTTCGGCGGCGAGGTAGTCGACAACTATGGCGTGATCCGCGATTTCCCGGCCATGTCGATGATCACGGGACTCATCGCGAACGCGCTCGGCTGGGATCGCGGCGATAGCGAGCGTCACAACCGTCTGCAGGCGCGCATGGTGATGGGCGCGCGGCTCGATCATTCCGGCGAGCGCCTGCGGGACTTTCAGACGGCTCAGCTCGGCGCGAACGATAGCGGCTGGACGACGCTCGGCTATCCCGAGTCCCGCGAAGGCAGCGCGGAGACCTACAAGAGCCCGCACCTGCGCTACCGCGACTATCACGCCGGCCTCGACGCGCTCGTGGCGCTGCGGCTCGACCCGGCGAACGAAACGCCGACGCTCGACGACATTGCGCGCGCACTGGATCGGCCCATGCGTCCGCTGTTCATCGGACGCAAGCCGTGCCTGCCGTCGGCGCGGGTGTTCGCGGGCTTCATCGATGCGGCCAATGTGCTCGAGGCATTGCGGCACGCGCCGCTGCCCGCAGGCTTCGACAATGCCACATTCCACATGCAGTGGCCAACGAACGAAGGCGCGATGCCGGACGGGCGCGCACAGGCTCGCGGCATCTGCGACGAGCGCGACTGGAGGACCAACGTGCACGGCGGATCGCGTCCGGTTCTGGAGGCAAGCGCGAAGCGGGCATCGTTCGCGCATCCATCGACTTCGCCGGAATTTCCGTATGACCGCCCTTAATCTGATTCATTGCCAGCCCGATCCGAAGAAGTTCGTGATGTGGGCGTCGCGGCATGGCTTGCTACCGCCCGGCGGCGACCTGGGCTACGCCTTTCACGCGGCGTTGAGCGCGGTGTTCGGCTCGCTTGCGCCGAAGCCTTTCTACTATCGGGACGAGCGAGCCGGACTGCTCGCATACACGGCCCATTCCGGCGATGCGCTGCGCGAGGCGAGCGGGCTATGCGCCGCGCCGGACCTCGCGGATGCGCTCGGACTCGACGCAGGCCCGCATAGCCCCGGTCTCAACATTCGCTCGTTTCCGGCGCAATGGCAGGCTGGGCGCGTGTTGGGTTTCGACGTGCGCGTGCGACCGGTCCGGCGCAGCAAGGACGCGCAATGCAAGCATGGACGGGAACGGGATGCCTTCAGAATTCCGATCGACGAAGAAGCCGATGAGCACGTGCTGCGTCGCGAAGCGGCTTATGTCGAATGGCTCGGCGAACGGCTGCAATCGAGCGGAGCGGCGAGTCTGGTCGAAGCGCGCATGATGCGGTTTCGACTCACGCCCGTGATTCGCCGCACGCAAGCTGGTTCGGGCGACGGTAGCGGCAATGGCAATGGCAACGGCAAGCCGAGACAGCCGCGCGTCATCAATGGCCCGGACGCGGTTCTCAGCGGCCATTTGCGCGTTGAAGATTCCGATGCGTTCGCGAATTTGCTCAGGCACGGAATTGGGCGGCATCGGGCGTTCGGGTTTGGCATGCTTTTGCTGAAGCCAGCGTCCGTGGACAACTGATCGTCGAGGCCCGCGCGTGCTCAAGGGGCGGCTAGGGCTCGACACATCCCGCGTGCCTCATGCGGATCGTCATGGATTGGTGTGGCTGGAGCGAGGCGAACTCGGCGTCATTGACGGATGCCTGCATTTCACGAGTGGGCAGTACGTCGATCAGATCCCGCACCAGTCGGTATCGATGATCCTGCTCGGCCCCGGCGGCAGCGTGACCCATGATGCGCTGCGTCTGCTCGCGCGTCATGGCACGTTGCTCGCGGCGGTCGGCGCGAGCGGTGTGCGCAGTTACACGGCGCCGCCGCTGATGCCGGATCGTTCCGATGTCGCGCGGCGGCACGCGGAGCTGTGGGGCAGTGCGCGACGCCGCGTGGCTGTCGCGCGGCACATGTATGCACTGCGCCTCGGGGAAGTGCTTCCGCATCGCGATTTGGACACGCTGCGGGGCATAGAAGGGGCGCGCGTGAAGGCGATTTATCGGCTGCGCGCGCAGCAATTCGGCATCGACTGGCAGGGGCGGCGTTACGATCGCGCGAACCCCGACGCCGCCGACATGGCGAATCAAGCCATCAATCATGCGGCGACGGCTGTGCAGGCGGCGGCGGCGATCGCCGTTCGCGCGCTTGCGGCTGTGCCTCAGCTCGGCTTTATTCACAAGGATTCCGGCCAGGCTTTCGTGCTCGATATTGCCGATCTTTTCCGCGATGACGTGACCCTTTCGATCGCCTTCGCCGCAGTCAAGGAGGCGCAGCGCAGCGACAAGACGATCGACCGGCTCGTTCGACGCGAGGCGGCGCGCGTGTTTCGCAAGCAGCAGATCATTCCCGCGATGATCGATTGCATCAAGCAGGTGTTGCGGCTCGAGGAAAAGCTGGAGGAGGCGGATGGCGCTGGTCGTGGTGGTGACGCGTGACGTGGCCGACAGGTTTCGCGGGTACTTGGCGTCGGTGATGCTGGAGGTGTCGACGGGCGTGTACGTCGCGCCACGGATGAACACGGGCGTGCGCGAGCGGACGTGGTCGGTGCTGGCTGACTGGCATGGACACGAACCGAGGGGCAGCATCGTGATGGTGTGGCGGGAACTGGACGCCGTCGGTGGCGTTGGTATGGCGCAATTGGGCGCGCCGGTGAGGGAACTGGTGGATGTGGACGGGATGTATCTGGTTAGACGCGGGTTGAGGTAGGCGGTTGGCGTTCTTTAAAAATTAGCGATTCTTGGTGGATCGGGTGGGCGGGTTTCGGGGTTGGTTTCATGGGGTTATGTGGGAGAGGTGCCTCCGCGTGCGCGGAGATAGACCGCTTCTGTATGTCGTACTCATCGAACACATCGCGGTTCCTCCGCGTGCGCGGAGATAGACCCTGCTGATTGCGCGTGTCCGGGATGATCTGCACGGTTCCTCCGCGTGCGCGGAGATAGACCCTCCGCGCAGCGGCTCTGCAGTTCGTACAGATTGGTTCCTCCGCGTGCGCGGAGATAGACCGTTACGGAAGGTATTTTCCGAGGACGGCATACGGGTTCCTCCGCGTGCGCGGAGATAGCCCCTCGCTGCCGTACAACGCGCAGGGTTACAGCATGGTTTCTCCGCGTGCGCGGAGATAGACCGCAGCTCCGAATGATCGAGCGCCGATTCGAATGGGTTCCTCCGCGTGCGCGGAGATAGACCCGCTAGGGCCGCTTGGTCCCGAGACATAGCACCGGTTCCTCCGCGTGCGCGGAGATTCACCCCAAGTGGAAGCCGTCAAGGAGACGGTCAAGCCGGCTTCCTCCACATGCCCGAAGCCACCCCCTTCGTCGTCTGATTTGTATCAGCCGATACTGGACCGGACAGACAGTGACCGATGCATCGCCGTCTGTTTCGTCCCTCATGGCATCACTTCTTGAAGTCTCATGGGCTTCCCTGGCCGGCTAAAAGCAGCTTGCAAGAAAGGGGGGCGACCGAGACTGAACAAGAAGTCATCGGACGTTGTCTGTCGAGTCAAATCCTGCTGGCTACATCTGATTCGCTCCATCGCTGATCCCGATTCCCCCAACCGCACCGCAACAGCCCCAACCTCACCACGACCGCAAGCAAAAGCGATCAATCCACGCCCTCAAAAAGTCGCTCTCAACCAACCTCACGTCGCATTCCCCCCATCGAACGCCGCTGAAACCCCCTACTCTCCCTTCAGGGCCGCGAGCATCGCACGCAGAGAGAAAGCCCGCGCCTGCCGTTCACGAATCCAAGGAGACGTATCAATGAGCACCAATCGCGGCGTCGTATATCTCGGTCAGGGCAAGGTCGAGGTCCAGTCCATCGACTATCCAAGGATGGTCGATCCCCGTGGCCGCGACATCGGCCACGGCGTCATTCTCAAAGTCGTCAGCACCAACATCTGCGGGTCCGATCAACACATGGTCCGCGGCCGCACGACCGCCGAAGTCGGCCTCGTGCTCGGACACGAGATCACCGGCGAAGTCATCGAAATCGGGCGCGACGTGGAGACGCTGTCCATCGGCGATCTCGTCTCCGTGCCCTTCAACGTCGCATGCGGACGCTGCCCCACATGCAAGGCGCAACACACGGGCGTGTGCCTCAACGTGAACCCGTCGCGCGCGGGCGGTGCGTATGGCTATGTCGACATGGGTGGCTGGATCGGCGGACAGGCCGAGTACGTCATGGTCCCGTACGCCGACTTCAACGTGCTCAAGTTCCCCGACAAGGCTCAGGCGATGTCGAAGATCCGCGACCTCACCTGCCTCTCGGACATCCTTCCTACCGGCTACCACGGTGCGGTCATGGCAGGCGTGAAGCCGGGCGCAACGGTTTATATCGCGGGCGCGGGGCCTGTCGGGATGGCGGCGGCCGCATCGGCGCGTTTGCTGGGCGCGGCATGCACGATCGTCGGCGACATGAACGAGGAGCGCCTCGCGCACGCGCGCAAGATGGGCTTCGAGACGATCGACCTGTCGAAGGACGCGACGCTCGCCGAACAGATCGAGCAGATTCTCGGCAAGCCCGAAGTCGATTGCGCCGTCGATTGCGTCGGCTTCGAAGCACATGGCCATGGCAACGAGCATAACGAGGAAGCACCGGCCACGGTCCTCAATTCGCTGATGGAAATCACCAAGGCAGCAGGCGCGATCGGCATTCCGGGTCTCTACGTGACCGACGATCCCGGCGCCGCCGATGCCGCCGCCAAACGAGGCAGCCTGAGCATCCGCTTCGGTCTCGGCTGGGCGAAGTCGCATTCGTTTCATACCGGCCAGACGCCGGTGATGAAGTACAACCGCAACCTGATGCAGGCGATTCTGTGGGACCGTCTGCCGATCGCGGATATCGTGAACGTGTCGGTGATTTCGCTCGAAGAAGCGCCGGATGGCTATCGCAAGTTCGATGGCGGCGCGCCGCGCAAGTTCGTGCTCGATCCGCACGGCTTGCTCAAGGCGGCCTGAGAAAGCAAAAGCGCCTCTGAAAAGAGGCGCTTTTTTTTGCAGCGGAGCAAGTCGTCAGGCCGCCATTACCGGCACCGCGCTCAGGGACGGCGCCTGCTTCCTTCGCTCGCGCGTCGGCGCAGTGCCGAACGCATCGCGATAACTCTTCGAGAAATGGCAAGCTGACTGAAACCCGCAAGCCATCGTGATGTGCATGATCGACATATCCGTCTGCAGCAGCAACTCGCGCGCGCGGCGCAGGCGCAGCGTCAGATAGTAATGCGTCGGCGTCATGCCGAGATGCTCGCGGAAAAGCCGCTGCAATTGCCTTTGCGACATGCCGGCCAGCCGCGCGAGTTCTTCGCGCGAGAGCGGCTCTTCGATGTTGTTCTCCATCAGCGAAATAACTTCAAACAAGGACTTGTTCGCCGATCCGAGCCGCGCGACGAGCGGCATGCGTTGCTGCGCGCTCGTATCCCGCACGTGTTCGACGATGAACTGCTCCGCAATCTGCGTCACGCGCGCTGTGCCGACGCGCGCCGCGATCAGGTTCAGCATCATGTCGAGCGGTGCAACGCCGCCCGTGCAGGTCACGCGATCGCGGTCGATGACGAACAGTTCCTTCAGGAAACGCGTATCCGGAAACTCTTCCTTGAGCGCGGACATGTTCTCCCAGTGAATCGCGCACGCATAGCCCGCCAGCAAGCCGGCGCGGGCGAGCGCATACGTTCCGGTGCAAAGGCTGCCGAGCATGCTGCCCGTGCGCGCAAAGCGTCGCAATGCGGACAGATGCGCGGGCGTCGTCGCACGCTGCACGTCGATGCCGCCGACCACGAACACGATATCCGGCTGTCCCACGCATTCCACCGGCCCCGTATCGACGGATAGCCCGTTGCTGGCCGTCACCGGCCCGCCTTCGGGACTGACGATGGACCACCGATACAACGGCTGCCCTGTCAGATAGTTCGCCATGCGAAGCACTTCGATCGCGTTGGTGAACGCCATCATCGTGAAGTTGGGCAGCGGCATGAACGCGAAGTGCGTCAGTGCCGCCGTGCGATCGGAAGACATGGGGAAATTGATTCCTTGGAATCTATTGTTTAACGCCGTGGCTGCGGCCTTGTGCCACTCCTGCATTGTGATAACGAGTGCAACTTGCATGCCATCGGGCTAAACCCTGAATAGGCGGGGCGGCGCCTGCGTTTCGCTGAAACCGACGCACTAGGGCGGCGCGCACGGTCGTGCACAAGCACTGACTCGGCGCACGATCGTCCCGCCAGCGTGCAGCGCGAGCGTACTAAAAAACGCCACTACACCCAAAGCCGATTCGGCACTTGTCGAAAACAGACGCGCATGTCGGAAAAGGTAAAGAACGCGTCTAAATTCATAAATTGACCGGGAAGACGAAGGTCAAGAATAGACGCAACGATGAAAGCGCGAGCTTCATCCACCGACCGTCCTTCTACTGACCCCGGACCTCTCAATGTCTAACTCGAATCCCTTCTTCGACGCGCCGCTCGCCACGCGGGACGCCTCGGTGCGCGGTGCGATCCTGCGCGAGCTGGAACGACAGCAATCGCAAGTCGAGCTGATCGCGTCGGAAAACATCGTGTCGCGCGCAGTGCTGGAAGCGCAAGGTTCCGTGCTCACGAACAAGTACGCGGAAGGGTATCCGGGCAAGCGCTATTACGGCGGCTGCGAATTCGTCGATGAAGTGGAAACGCTGGCAATCGACCGCATCAAGCAACTGTTCAACGCGAAGTTCGCCAACGTGCAGCCGCATTCGGGCGCGCAGGCCAACGGTGCGGTGATGCTCGCGCTCACGAAGCCGGGCGATACCGTGCTCGGCATGTCGCTCGATGCAGGCGGCCACCTGACGCACGGCGCGAAGCCGGCGCTCTCTGGCAAGTGGTTCAACGCGGTGCAGTACGGCGTGAATCGCGACACCATGCTGATCGATTACGAGCAGATCGAAGAGCTCGCGCAGCAGCACAAGCCGTCGCTCCTGATCGCGGGCTTCTCGGCGTATCCGCGCAAGCTGGACTTCAAGCGCCTGCGCGCCATCGCCGACGCGGCGGGCGCGAAGCTCATGGTCGATATGGCGCATATCGCAGGCATCATCGCAGCGGGCCGCCATGACAACCCGGTCGATCACGCACACGTAGTGACTTCCACGACGCACAAGACGCTGCGCGGCCCACGCGGCGGCTTCGTCCTGACGAACGACGAGGACATCGCCAAGAAGATCAATTCAGCCGTGTTTCCGGGGCTGCAAGGCGGCCCGCTGATGCACGTGATCGCGGGCAAGGCCGTCGCGTTCGGCGAAGCGTTGCAGCCTTCATTCAAGACATATATAGACGACGTGCTTGCCAATGCACAGGCGCTCGGCGAAGTGCTGAAGGCAGGCGGCGTCGATCTCGTCACGGGCGGCACCGACAACCACTTGTTGCTCGTCGATTTGCGTCCGAAGGGCCTGAAGGGCAATCAGGTGGAACAGGCGCTGGAACGCGCGGGCATCACGTGCAACAAGAACGGCATCCCGTTCGACACGGAAAAGCCCACGGTCACATCGGGCATTCGCCTCGGCACGCCCGCCGGCACGACGCGCGGCTTCGGCGTGAACGAATTCCGCGAAACCGGCCGCCTCATTCTCGAAGTATTCGACTCGCTGCGTGAGCATCCGGAAGGCGATCCGCAAGCCGAACAACGCGTGCGCCGCCAAATCCTCGCGCTGTGCGAGCGCTTCCCCATCTACTGAGAACACGGAGCAACAAGCGATGAGCACTTTGCACGACGACAGCATCATCATCGACGGTCTCAACATCTCGAAGTTCGAGCGCTCCGTGTTCGAGGACATGCGCAAGGGCGGCGTCACGGCCGTCAACTGCACGGTCTCGGTATGGGAAGACTTCCAGAAGACCATCGACAACATCGCGGAAATGAAGCAGCAGATCCGCGAATACAGCGAGATTCTCACGCTGGTGCGCACGACCGACGACATCCTGCGCGCGAAGAAGGAGAACAAGACCGGCATCATCTTCGGCTTCCAGAACTCGTATGCGTTCGAGGACAACCTCGGCTATATCGAGGTGTTCAAGGAACTGGGCGTGAATGTCGTTCAGCTTTGCTACAACACGCAGAACCTCGTCGGCACCGGCTGTTATGAGGCCGATGGCGGTCTCTCGGGCTATGGCCGCGAAGTGATCCAGGAGATGAACCGCGTGGGCATCCTGGTGGATCTCTCGCACGTCGGCGCGAAGACGTCATCGGATGCAATCGCGTGTTCGAAGAAGCCCGTGACGTATTCGCACTGCTGCCCGTCGGGGCTCAAGGAACATCCGCGCAACAAGTCCGACGAGCAGCTCAAGGAAATCGCCGATGCCAACGGCTTCGTCGGCGTGACGATGTTCGCGCCGTTCCTGAAGCGCGGCGCGGAGGCGAATGTCGATGACTATCTCGAAGCGATCGAATACGTGATCGATGTGATCGGCGAAGACAAGGTCGGCATCGGCACGGACTTCACTCAAGGTTATAGCACTGAGTTTTTCGACTGGATCACGCATGACAAGGGACGTTATCGCCGTCTGACGAACTTCGGCAAGGTCGTGAATCCCGAAGGCATTCGCACGATCGGCGAGTTTCCGAATCTGACCGCCGCGATGCAGCGCGCCGGGTGGAGCGAGTCGCGCATCAAGAAAGTGATGGGCGAGAACTGGCTGCGCGTATTCGGCGAAGTGTGGCACGTCTAAACAATCAATAAGGAAACCCGCGATGCAACCGCAACTGCCTATCGACGTCGACGCGCAAACCGGCGTCTGGACCACCGACGCCCTGCCGATGCTGTACGTGCCGCGCCATTTCTTCACGAACAACCACGTGGCCGTCGAAGAAGCGCTCGGACGCGAGACGTACGCCGAGATTCTCTACAAGGCCGGCTACAAGTCTGCGTATCACTGGTGCGACAAGGAAGCCGCGAAGCACGGCATCGCCGGCATGCCGGTGTTCGAGCACTACCTGAAGCGTCTTTCGCAACGCGGCTGGGGTCTCTTCGACATCGTCGAATCGGACCCGCAAAGCGCAATGGCGCGCATCCATTTGCGTCATTCGTCTTTCGTGCTCGCGCAGCCGGGCAAGCAGGGCAAGCTCTGCTACATGTTCGCCGGATGGTTCGCGGGCGCGATGGACTGGGTGAACGACACCGTACCCGACAGCACGAAGAAGGGTCCGCGCTCGCGTTCCATCGAAACGCAGTGCGCGGCGGAAGGCCACGACCATTGCGTGTTCGAAGTGTCGCCGATCCAGCTTCACGCATAGCACGCACAGCAAGCATTAGCGCATATCAATTCGAGGTCTCCCGTCATGCGTTACCCGAACCTTTTCAAGCCACTCACGCTGAACAAGCTGACCCTGCGTAACCGCATCGTCAGCACCGCGCATGCGGAGGTGTATGCGGAACCGGGCGGCTTGCCCGGCGACCGCTACATCCGCTATTACGAGGAAAAGGCGAAGGGCGGCGTGGGACTCGCCGTCTGCGGCGGATCGAGCCCGGTGTCCATCGACAGCCCGCAAGGGTGGTGGAAGTCGGTGAACCTGTCGACGGACAAGATCATCGATCCGCTCGCGCGCCTCGCTGAAGCGATGCATCGTCATGGCGCGAAGATCATGATCCAGGCGACGCACATGGGCCGCCGCTCGGCATGGCACGGCGAGAGCTGGCCGCATCTGATGTCGCCATCGGGCGTGCGCGAGCCGGTGCATCGCGGCAACGCGAAGATCATCGAAATCGAAGAGATTCGCCGCATCATCGAAGACTTCGCGGCGGCTGCAAAGCGCGTGAAGGATGCGGGCATGGACGGCATCGAGATATCGGCGGCGCACCAGCATCTGATCGACCAGTTCTGGAGCCCGCGCACCAACTTCCGTACCGACGAATGGGGCGGCTCGCTGCAGAACCGCCTGCGTTTCGGTGTCGAAGTGCTGAAGGCCGTGCGCGAAGCGGTCGGCGCAGACTTCTGCGTGGGCCTGCGCATGTGCGGCGACGAGTTCCATGAAGACGGTCTCGATCACGAGCAACTCAAGGAAATCGCACAAGCGATGGCCGAAACCGGCCTTATCGATTACATCGGCGTGATCGGTTCGGGCGCGGATACGCACAACACGCTCGCCAACTGCATGCCGCCGATGGCGCTGCCGCCCGAGCCGTTCGTGCATCTTGCGGCGGGCATCAAGTCGGTGGTGAAGCTGCCGATCATGCACGCGCAAAGCATCCGCGATGCAGGCCAGGCCGAGCGCCTGCTTGCGAACGGCATGGTCGATCTCGTCGGCATGACGCGCGCGCAGATTGCAGACCCGCATATGGTCATCAAGATTCGCGATGGCCGCGAGGATGAGATCAAGCAATGCGTCGGCGCGAACTACTGCATCGACCGCCAGTACAACGGCCTCGACGTGTTGTGCGTGCAGAACGCCGCGACCTCGCGTGAAGCGACGATGCCGCATGTCATCGAGAAGTCGCGCGGGCCGAAGCGCAAGGTCGTCGTCGTCGGGGCTGGCCCGGCGGGACTCGAAGCAGCGCGCGTGGCAAGGTCGCGTGGCCACGACGTTGTGCTCTTCGAGAAGAACGATTACGTCGGCGGGCAGATCATGCTCGCCGCGAAAGCGCCGCAGCGCGAGCAGATGGCGGGCATCGTGCGCTGGTTCGACATGGAAACGAAGCGCCTTGGCGTGGACCGCCGTCTCGGTGTTGCAGCGGACGACAAGGCGATCATGGCCGAGAAGCCGGACATCATCGTGCTCGCAACGGGTGGTTCATCGTTCACGGATCAGGTGCCCGCATGGGGCGTCGATCAGGGACTCGCCGTGAGTTCGTGGGACATTCTTTCGGGCAAGGTCGAGCCGGGCAAGAACGTGCTCGTCTATGACGGCGTGAGCACCCATGCGGGCGCGGGCGTCGCGGATTTCATCTCGTCGCGTGGATCGAATGTCGAGATCGTGACGCCCGATGTGAAAGTCGCGGACGACGTCGGCGGCACCACGTTCCCGATCTTCTATCGACGTCTCTATGCGCAAGGCGTCATTCACACGCCGAACTACTGGCTCGACAAGGTGTACGAGGAAGACGGCAAGAAGATCGCCGTGCTGCGCAACGAGTACACGGAAGAGCAGGAAGAGCGCGCGGTGGATCAGGTCGTGATCGAAAACGGCAGCACGCCCAACGATGCGCTGTACTGGAAGCTCAAGCCCGAGTCGCTCAATCGCGGACAAGTGGATGTGCACAAGCTCTTCGCATCGGAGGCGCAGCCGTGCCTGTCCGAAGAGCTCGGCAACGGGCGATTCCTGCTGTTCCGCGTCGGCGACTGCATCTCGATGCACAACATCCACGGCGCGATTTACGACGCGCTGCGTCTTTGCAAGGACTTTTGAGGGCATTGCGCGATGAATCCCGTGTTTGTCATCACCGTCTTGCTGTGGGCCTCGGTTGCGGGCCTCGCCTTCGCCATCATGAGGCGCGCGGCATACTGGCGCGAAGGGCGCGCGACCGTGGCGGGCGCTTATGGATGGGGCAATCTGCTGACCATCCCCAAGCGCTATTTCGTGGACCTGCATCATGTCGTAGCGCCCGATCCGTATATCGCAAGAACGCACGTCGCGACAGCGGGCGGCGCGATCCTCGCGATGGCGCTCGTGTTCCTCAACTACGGCCTCGCGATCTATTCGCCGTGGCTCGACAAGGCGATCTTCGTCGCGGCGCTCATCATGTTCGTTGGCGCGGTGTTCGTGTACCGGCGCAGGCACGGTGCGAAGGCGGTGCCCGCGCGTCTGTCGCGTGGACCGTGGGACAGCCTGCCGCTTCTGCTCGGCTCGTTCGCACTCGGCCTCGCGCTGTTCATGCTGTTGCCCGCAACGTGGATGTCCGGTGCGCTCGCGATCATCGTCGCATTGCTGATCGGCGCGGGCGCCTACACGATGACGTTCGGCGCAGCGCGCGGCGGACCGATGAAGCACGCGATGGCAGGTCTCCTGCATCTCGCGTTTCATCCGCGGCAGGAGCGCTTCAAGGCGAAGCACGATCAGGACGTGGTGCCGCCCACGGCACTGAAGATGCCCGTGCTCGATGCGAAAGAGTATGGCGTCGGCAAGCCGATCGAGTTTCGCTGGAATCAACTGCTGAGCTTCGATGCATGCGTGCAGTGCGGAAAATGCGAAGCCGCATGCCCCGCGTTTGCATCGGGTCAGCCGCTCAATCCGAAGAAGCTGATTCAGGACCTGGTGACGGGCATGGTCGGCGGCACGGATGCCGCGTATGCAGGCAGTCCCACGCCGGGCATTCCGGTCGGCAAGCATGCGGGCGCGCCGGGCAAGCCGCTCATCTCGAGCATGATCGAAGCCGACACCATCTGGTCCTGCACGACGTGCCGCGCTTGCGTGCAGGAGTGCCCGATGCTGATCGAGCATGTCGATGCGATCGTCGACATGCGCCGCAACCAGACGCTCGTCGAAGGCAACGTGCCGGGCAAAGGCCCGATCACGCTCGCGAATCTGCGCGAGACGGGCAGCGCGAACGGCTATGACATCGGCGCGCGCTACGACTGGTCCGTCGATTTGCAGGTGCAGGTCGCGCAGCCGGGCCGCATGGTCGACGTGTTGCTGATAGCAGGCGAAGGCGCGTTCGACATGCGCTATCAACGCACGCTGCGTGCGTTCGCAAAGGTGCTGAACAAGGCGGGCGTCGATTACGCGGTGCTCGGCAGCGCGGAAACCGATACGGGCGACACGGCTCGCCGTCTCGGCGACGAAGCCACGTTCCAGCAATGCGCCGCGAAGCTCATGGACACGCTCTCGCGCTATTCGTTCAGGCGCATCGTGACGGCGGACCCGCACGTGCTGCATAGCCTGCGCAACGAATACCGCGCGCTCGGCGGCTTCTACGAAGTGCAGCATCACACGGCGTTCATGGCGGAATTGGTCGCGAGCGGCAAGCTCACGCCGAAGGCCGCGGCGGTGCTCGCCGACAAGAAGATCACGTATCACGATCCGTGCTACCTCGGCCGCTATAACGGCGAAACCGAAGCGCCGCGCAAGCTGCTGAAGACCATCGGCATCAAGGTGGTGGAGATGGAGCGTCACGGCATGCGTGCGCGATGCTGCGGCGGTGGCGGCGGTGCGCCGTTGACGGATATCCCCGGCAAGCAGCGCATTCCGGACATCCGCATCGGCGATGCGAAGGCGACGGGCGCGGAAGTGGTCGCCGTCGGTTGCCCGCAATGCACCGCGATGCTCGAAGGCGTGGTCGGTCCCCGTCCCGAAGTGCTCGACGTGGCGGAGCTGGTCGCCGCGGCGCTGGAGTAACGCATGAACACGATCAAAAGAATCGATCCGCGCCGGCCTTTCGTCGTCACGACGGCAGGACTCAGGCGCATCACGCTCGGCGAGATCGGCACCGGCGCGATGCTCGACTTTGCTTCGACGCATGCCGCGCATCACGATGCGGTCAAGCCGCGCCGCACGACGAAGCCCGCGCGCCGTGCCTTGCTCGTCGCGGCGCACACCGATCGCGGCGCGCTCGACGATCACGCGCGCCAGGCGCTCGCCGCTGCCGCTTTGCTTGCGGACGATGAAACCGAAGTCGTGCTGATCGCGTTCGGCGCGTTCAGCGATGATGCCGCATCGCTCGGTGCGGACCGCTATATCGAACTCGAAGCGTTCGATCGCCGCCGCTATGCGCCCGATGATGAACTGCGCGCGCTTGCGGCATGCGTCGCGGCGTTTGCGCCCGCGCATGTCTTCATGCCGGACAACGCAACCGGCGACGGCGACCTCGGCCGCCGTTACGCCGCACACGCGGACGCCAGCATCGCTACGCATGTCGTGGAGCTGGATGCGTCGCATGTTGCTTCGTATGCGCAGGCGGGCCGTGCAATCGCCTCGCGCGCGTTGCCCGATGTCGTTCTGCTCGCGCCGAACGCCGTGGATGCGAAGCTGCCCTTCGTCGGCGCCGGCGAGCGCGTGCAGAGTGAAGGCATCGTGCCCGCGGCCGTCGAGAGCGCTTACGTCGATCTCGGTATCGAAGAAATGGATGCCGCGCAAGTCGCGCTCGAAGAGGCGGACTTCATCATCTCGGCGGGCAATGGCGTGACCGATATCCCCGCATTCGAAGCGTTGGCCTCGACGCTCGGCGCGGCGATCGGTGCGAGCCGTGTCGCCGTCGATGACGGCAAATTCACGCGCGACAAGCAGATCGGCGCGACCGGCAAGACCGTCGAAGCAAGCGTGTATATCGCGTTCGGCATCTCGGGTGCGGTGCAGCACTTGCAAGGCATCAAGGATTGCCGGCATGTGATCGCCGTGAATCTGGATGCGAGCGCGCCCATTGCCAAGCGCGCGAATCTCACGATCGTCGCGGATACGCAAGAGACCATCAAGGCGCTGACCGATGCAGCCGCTGCCGCGCGTGCATCGCGTGCGAACGGGGCGTCGATCGTCGAAACATCGCTGACGGAAGGAGCGTTCGCATGAAGATCGCCGTACTCGTATCCGTCGGACGTCATCCCGTGAGCGGCACGGCGCGCTATAGCCGCAACGATGCAGCGGCGCTCGCCATCGCCCTCGATATCGCGAAGCAGCACGGCGCGCAACTCGACGTGCTGCATGCCGGCGATCCGGGCAGTCCCGCGCTTGCCGAATATCTCGCACTGGGCGCACCGCGCGTCGAAGTGCTCAACACATCGGGCGATGCCTGCGCCGCTCTCTCGCAACGTCTCGCAGGCTATGACCTCGTGATGACAGGCACGCGTGCGGAAGGCGCATTCGATAGCGGCACGCTGCCCTACAAGCTCGCGGATGCGCTGAACGTTGCGCTCGTCGGGTCCGCAATGGATGTCAGCGTGACGAGCGAAGGCGTCGAAGTGCGGCAGTTCATGCCCAAGGGCTTGCGCCGCCGCGTGCGGGTGCAACTGCCCGCGCTCGTCGCGGTTCATCCGCTGGCGAACGCCGCGCCGCGTTATGCGTATGCGCGCATGAAGGAAGGGCGCGTCGCGCCGGTCGCGGCCAACGCGCCGGTGGACAAGGAACAGAGCGCGTGGACGCTCGGCCCAGTCACCGCGAAGCCGAAGCGCCTGGCCGCGCCGGAGAAGCGCACTGGCCACGCACGCATGCTCTCCGCGACGACGACGGAAAGCCGTGGCGGCAGCGTCGTAATTGAAGGGAGTTCCGTCGAAAAAGCACAAGTGATTCTGGCGTATTTGCGCGAGCATCAACTCGTCGACTACTGATTTCGACGGCAGCGGGCAGGCAGACAAACGGGCACAACAGCGGGCCAAAAAGCGATGCAGGAGCACACGATGAAAGTTTCGGCAGACGTTCGCGCAATGATCGAACGCCGCAAGAAGGGCTATACGCTCGAAGCGCCGTTCTACACGAGCGAAGAGATTCACGCGCTCGATATGAAGGCGATTTTCGGGCAGCACTGGATTCAGGTTGCGGTGGAACCGGACGTGCCCGAGCCCGGCGATTACACGACGATCGATATCGGCGACGATTCGATTCTGATCGTGCGCGACGACGACATGCAGATCCGCGCGTTCCATAACGTGTGCCGTCATCGCGGCGCGCGCCTGTGCAACCAGGAGAAAGGTTCGCTCGGCAATATCGTGTGTCCGTATCACAGCTGGACGTATAGCCTGAACGGCGATCTCATGTTCGCCGAGCACATGGGCGACCAGTTCGACCGCTGCAAGCACAGCCTGAAGAAAGTCCATGTGGAGAATCTCGCGGGCCTGATCTTCATCTGTCTCGCCGATGAACCGCCCGCCGATTTCGCCGTCCTGCGCGAAGCGATGGAGCCGTATCTGCTGCCGCACGGCCTGAAGGATTGCAAGATCGCGGCGAGCGTCGATCTCGTCGAAAAGGGCAACTGGAAGCTCACGATGGAGAACAATCGCGAGTGCTATCACTGCGTCGCGAACCATCCCGAACTGACCATTTCGCTCTATGAATACGGCTTCGGCTATCAACGCTCGCCCGCGAATGAGGAAGGCATGGCCGCGTTCGAGCGCACCGTCGTCGAACGCGCGAAGCAATGGGACGCGATGAACCTGCCGTCCGCTGAAATCGAGCGCCTGTCCGATCTCGTCAGCGGCTTCCGCACGCAACGCCTGCCGCTCGATCGCGACGGCGAATCGCAAACACTCGACGCGAAGGTTGCCTGCAGGAAGCTGCTGGGCGGCTTCGAACGCGCGGACCTGGGCGGCCTGTCTTTCTGGACGCAGCCGAATTCCTGGCATCACTTCATGAGCGATCACATCGTCACGTTCAGCGTGATCCCGCTGTCCGCCGGCGAAACGCTCGTGCGCACGAAGTGGCTCGTGCACAAGGATGCACGCGAAGGCATCGATTACGACGTCGACAATCTCACGGCCGTATGGCGCGCGACCAACGAGCAGGATCGCACGCTCGTCGAATACTCGCAGCTCGGCGCGGCCAGCAGCGCTTATCAGCCGGGCCCGTATTCGCCCTTTACGGAAGGGCTCGTCGAGAAGTTTTGCGAGTGGTACATCGGGCGGCTGGACAGCTTTGCGAACACGCCCGACGAGCAACTCGCATCGCATGGCGAGAAAATCGTTTCCTTCATGCGCTAAGCGCGTTAGAGAGGCACATCATGATGCGCGATCAGGCCACGTTCGAGCCGACGAAGAGCCGCGTGACCCAGCCGAAGTTCTGGGGCGCGCTGCCCGCGCGCTGGAATAGCGACGTCGACGACACGCTCGTCTGCTGTCATGTGCGGCAGGAAACGCATGACGTGAAGAGCTTTTTCTTCAAGGCGCCCGATGAACGCGCGTTCGTGTTCGAGCCGGGGCAGTTCATCACACTCGAACTCGATATCGACGGCGAGCCAGTCAACCGCTGCTACACGATCTCGTCCGCGCCGACGCGCCCGCATACCATCTCGATCACGGTGAAGCGCGTGCCGGGCGGAAAGGTGTCGAACTGGCTGCATGACAACGTGGTTGCAGGGGCGCGCGTGCGTGTGCTCGGGCCATCGGGCGAGTTCACGTGTGCGCGGCATCCGGCGCGCAAGTTTCTGTTTCTGTCGGCGGGATCGGGCATTACGCCGCTCATGTCGATGAGCCGCGCGCATCATGAACTGGGCGACGATGCCGACATCGTGTTCGTGCACAGCGCACGCACGCCGGACGACATCATCTTCGCGCGCGAGCTCGATCTCATCGCATCGAATCATGCGAACTTCCGCACCGCGTTCGTTTGCGAGCGCGTCGGTGCGCGCACGAACTGGCCCGGAATTACGGGGTTTTTGAGCTTGCCGCTGCTCAAGCTGATTGCACCGGATTATCTCGATCGCGAAGTGTTCACGTGCGGTCCCGCACCTTATATGCAAGCGGTGCGCAATCTGCTCGATGAGGGCGGCTTCGATCGCAAGCACTATCACGAAGAGAGCTTCTCGTTCGAAACGATCGCTGAGGTCGCATCGCAATTGACGACCGCGCATGTCGCCGATGCCATCGCCACCGATAGCGAATTCGTCGAAACCAGCGACTTCGCGCCCGCGCCCGCCGACACGACATACAAGGTCGCGTTCGCCAAGAGCCGGCGCGAGATCGAATGCGGCAGTAGCGAACACGTGCTCGACGCCGCGAAGAAAGCGGGCGTGCGATTGCCGTCGTCGTGCACGCAGGGCATGTGCGGCACGTGCAAGGTGAAGCTCGTATCCGGCGAAGTCGCGATGAAGCATGCGGGCGGCATTCGTCAGCGAGAGATCGATCAGGGCATGGTGCTGCTATGTTGCAGCAAGCCACTGAGCGATCTCGTCGTCGACAAGTAGAAACCAGGCGTCGTTTCTTGACAACTGGATGTCGCAAAAGCGCGTTACAGCACTATTCTGGCTGGCGATTCTGAGTGCACGGCGTGGGGCCGCAAAGGGGAAACCATATGAAAGCGATGAGAAGACTGTTCGTGCTGGGCGCGATGAGTGCGGCCCTTGCAGCGAGCATGGGGGCAAGCGCCGATACGAAGCCGACCATCAAGATCGGCTACGTCGAAGGCTGGGACGACAGCGTGGCGACGTCGAACGTGGCGGCGCGCATCATCGAGAAGCGGCTTGGCTATCAGGTGCAGCTCGTGCCGGTCGCGGCGGGTGTCATGTGGCAAGGCGTGGCGCGCGGCGATCTGGATGCGACGCTGTCCGCATGGCTGCCGGTCACGCATGGCGCGTACTGGAACAACTTCAAGTCGAAGGTCGTGAATCTCGGTCCGAACTTCAACGACGCGAAGATCGGGCTGATCGTGCCTGAGAACGCCGATGTATCGAGCCTGACCGATCTCGAAGCGAAGAAGGCGGAGTTCGATTCGCGCATCGTCGGCATCGACGCGGGTGCGGGCGTCATGCAAAAGACGAGCGAAGCGATCAAGGCCTATAACCTCGATTACAAGCTGATGCCGAGTTCGGGCAGCGCGATGACGGCGGAACTGGCGCGCTCGGAAGCAGCGAAGAAGCCGATCATCGTGACGGGCTGGAAGCCGCACTGGATGTTCGCCAAGTACAAGCTCAAGTTCCTCGAAGACCCGAAGAAGGTGTTCGGCGAAGCCGAGCATGTCGACAGCGTCGTGAATCCGGAACTGGAAAAGAAGGCGCCGCCGGTGGTCGCGTTCCTGAAGAAATTCCAGTGGAAGCCGGGCGAAATCGATAGCGTGATGCTCGCGACGCAGAACGGCGAAAAGCCCGCCGCAGCCGCCGATGCGTGGATCAGCTCGCATGGAGACCGGGTGGATAGCTGGGTGAAGTAAGCCGGCTTGCAGGCTTAGCGATGAAGAAAGCGCCGCTTTTCAGCGGCGCTTTCGCGTTTGGGAGACTCAACGCAACACCACCGTCCTCTCTCCATTGATGAACACCCGCCGCTCGACGAACGCCTTTACGGCGCGCGCCAGCGTGATGCATTCGACATCGCGCCCGGTCGCAAGCAAGCGGTCGGGGCTATACGAATGATCGACCCGTTCCACTTCCTGTTCGATGATCGGGCCTTCGTCGAGATCGTCGGTGACGAAGTGAGCCGTCGCGCCGATCAGCTTCACGCCGCGCGTATGTGCCTGATGATAGGGCTTCGCACCCTTGAAGCCCGGCAGGAACGAGTGATGAATGTTGATCGCACGTCCCGCCAGCTTGCGGCTCGTATCGCCGGAAAGAATCTGCATGTAGCGCGCGAGGATCATCAGTTCCGCGCCTGACGTATCGAACAGATCGAGCAGGCGGGCTTCCTGTTGCGACTTGGTATCCGCGGTAATCGGCAAGTGATGGAAGGGGAGGCCATGCTGCTGCGCGAGCGGCGCGAGGTCCGTATGGTTCGAGCCGATGCCCACGATATCCATCTTCAGTTCGCCCATGCGCCAGCGGAACAGCAGATCGGCGAGACAGTGCTCGAGCTTCGACACCATGATGAGCACTTTCGGACGCACGGCGAGATCGTGAATCGCCCAGGTCATCGAGAAGCGCGCGGCAATGGATGCGAACTCGCGTTGCAGCATGTCGAGGTCGAGCGTTTCGTCGCGCCTGGCGGCATGAAAGACGCAGCGCACGAAGAAGCGTTCGCTGAGGTCGTCGTCGAACACGGTGAGTTCGTCAATATAGCCGTGATGCCGCTCGAGAAAGCCGACGATGGCGGCGACCTGTCCGGCCGCGCTCGGACACGCGACGGTAAGCACCAGTTGATTGAGGCGTGATTCGGCTGACATGCGTGGCTCCGTCCAGAGAAAGCGTCGCCGCAATCGGGCGAGCGTGCTGCTAGTAGAGCAAACGCCGCGAAACGGCGATAGAAGCCATACGCCTCGCAGCTAGTACGAAAGCGTCAACTCATCATGCAGCCGGTGATGGACGGGGCGTGCGGCGTGAACGACGTAACCGGAAATGCAACGAGCGCCGCGAACGGCCTGCAAGCCGTCGGCGGCGCTCGTCGTGAAGCGAGCAACGCTTCGTTTAGAACGTGAGCTGATCGAGCGCGTCGCGCGTTGCCGGGGCAACGAAGTGACGAATGGCCTGGATTTGCGGTGCGTCGAGGAGCTTGTTGTCCTGGTAGATGCCGAGCATCTTGCGCATCCGGTCGAGAAGAATCCCGTGGACGATGGAGACGTCCTGCCCGAAATCGACAGCCTGGGTGCTCACGAGGCGGTTGATCGCGCTGACGATGGCGATCGGTTCGTCGGACGAGTTCGGATAGGTGTTGAGGAACGGGATGACGATGCGTTCGATGTCGCTCGGGTCGAGGTCGGGATACCAGAGCGCGAGGAGGCGGCGGCGCATCGTTTGCAGCCACGGGACGGCTACGTCTCCGCGGCTGTTGGTGAAGCTGCCGCGATGCGACCTGTGCTCGGTGAGCACTTCGTTGACATTCTCGAGCTGGCCGCCCGCCGCCATGACCGATGCCAGATAGCCGATGTCCTCGGCGCTGCGGGCGGCGTCGTCGAACCGGATGCCATGCTTGCGCACGAAGGAGCGCCGCACCATGAGCGTGCCGCCGCTGATCGTATTGAGACCGTCGAGCAGACGAGCCTTGATGTTGGCGTCACCCTTGGCGCAATAGGCGATGCCGTCGGGAACGTCGCCGAACACGCTGACGTTGGAGCCCGCTGCGGCGAGACGCTCGTTTGCCATGAAGGCGGCGACCTGCGCGGCAAGCCGGTGCGGCAACACGCGGTCGTCCGAATCCACGCGCGCGATGAACTCGCCCTGCGCCGCGTCGAAGCCGGCGTTCGATGCCGTGCTGATGCCCTCGTTGCGGTCGAAACGGATGAGGCGGATGCGGCGGTCGTCGCCGGCGGCTTCGCGGGCGGCGGACAAGGTCTGGTCAGCGGAGCCGTCGTCTACGACGATGAGCTGCCAGTCTTCGATAGTCTGACACCGGATCGAGGCGATCGCTTCACCGATGAACGATTCTGCATTGAAGGCGGGAATGACGACAGTGACGAGGGGCGAGGATGACAAGGCGGTCTCGGACGTTGACGGATTGAGCACGGCCGGCAGCTCAGCGAACGGAACAGCGATGGCGCGGGCGGCGTGGCGCAGCAGTCCACTGCCCCGTTTCCGAATGGCTAGATGCGGCTTTTTTACAGATTCCGAAGTATGCGGAGACGCCTGGCGGTTTCCTATCGGGTTTGTCTGAATTCGGGCGAATCGGATGGGCTCGGGGATGCCGGCGCGCCCGCAGGGCGGCCGGACATGGGCAAAGCGTGCGGCTTCACATGCCCGCGAGCGCGTTCGTCAGGGCGAGCGCGACGGTAAGAAGCTGCGGTTCGACGACGAGATCGTTATGCCGGCCTTCCACCTGCATGATGCGCAAGCCCTGCTTCGCGACGCGCCGCCATACCGGCAACGGATCGCCGCGATCGTCTTGCTGGATCGATGCGCGCACATAAACGATCGGTCCGCCGAGATAGCGGCGCGGCTTGTAGGTCGTCATCGCGACGCGCATCGACTCACGCACGAGCATCAGCGGCGGCGGCAGGCCGCGCGTTTCGGGACCGGGGCGCTGCGCCGTCTTGCCCAGACGCATGCGTACCCGGTCCCTCATCGCGAGTGCCTTGCCGCGCACGTACGCAATGCGCTCGCGCGTGCCGAGCGCCCGGAACTCGCGCATCCGGTAGGCGATCATGCTGGCCTGATAGCGCGCCCACGCGGTGAGCGGCAGACAGCGCTCGTGCACATAGGTATCGAGCAGGCAGAGCATTTCAATTTGCTCGCCGGCCTTCACGAGTTGCTGCGCGATCTCGAACGCAACCAGCCCGCCGAACGAATAGCCGACGAGCGCATACGGCCCGCTCGGCTGCACGCCGCGCATGCGCAGCACGTAGGCGCGCGCCATGTCCTCGACGCTGCGCTGCGGCGCTTCATCGCCATCGAGGCCGAGCGCCTGCAGACCGTAGACCGGCCGCTCACTTTGCAGCGTGCCGGCGAGCGTCAGGCATTCCATCACGGAGCCGGTGATGCTGTGGACCATGAAGAGCGGCCGTCCGCGCCCCGCGCGCATCTGCACCAGCGACGAGCTTTCGGCGCTCATGCTCGGATCGGCGGCGATGACGGCCGCGAGCCGCGCGATGGTCGGGGCGACGATGAGCGTGGCGATCGGCAGCGTGCGATTCGTCGTCCGCTTGATGTCGGCCAGCATGCGCGCCGCGAGCAGCGAGTGCCCGCCGAGTTCGAAGAAGTTGTCGTCGCGGCCGATCGGCGAGAAGCTGAAATACTGCTCCCACAGCGCGCAAAGATACGCCTCGATGCTTTCCGCCGATTCGCCCGGCGCGGGCAAGTCGGGCTGCGCGCGCGCGAGCAGCGGATGTTCGCGAATGCCATCGAGACAATCCGGATTCGCGAGCGACGACACGTTGCGCGCGGGCAGGCCGTTGACGGCATCGCGAGCGGCGGCTTCGGACGGCTTGCCGTTGTGCGTGACCGGCAAGCCGCCGACCTGCACGATGACATCCGGCACGAGCGCCGCCGAGCCGTGCCGCGTGAGTTCGCGCCGGATGCGGATCGCGAGCGTCGCGTTGAGATGCTCGCCTTCGCGCAGCACGAGCAGCAGCACGATGCGCTGGCCGCCCTCGCCGGCGCGCGGGCCGGTTTGCGGTACGGCCATCGCCTGACGAATCTCGTGCACTTCGCTCAGAATGCGGTAGATCTCGCCGGGGCTCACGTTGATGCCGCGCACGTTGAGCACGCCGTCGCTGCGGCCGTGCAGGCGCGCGCCGCCGTCCGGCGAAAACTCGATGACGTCGCCATGGGTCCAGACGCCTTCGTTCTCCGCGAAATAGGCCTTGTGAAAGCGCGAGCCGTCCGTGTCGCCGAAGAAGCCGAGCGGGCGCGACGGAAACGGGTTGGTGCAGACGAGTTCGCCCGGCATGTTCGTCTGCACGCCATGATCGAAGGCCTGCACGTTCAGGCCGAGCGTCTTGCACTGCGCTTCGCCGGCATGAACGGGCAGGTTGGGATTGCCGAGCACGAAGCAGCCGATGATGTCCGTGCCGCCCGATATCGACTGCAGCTGCAGCGGCTTCACGTGCCGATGCACCCAGTGGAATTGCGTGTCGTAGAGCACGGCGCCGGTCGACATCATCGCGCGCAGGTCGGACAGGTCGTACAGCGTGCCGGGTTCGAGTCCCGCGTCCTCGCTCATCTTCAGGTAGGCGGGACTCGTGCCGAACACGGTGACATGCTCGTTCGCGACGATGCGCCACAACGTGTCGACGGCGGCCACCGGCCCGTCGTACGTGACGATCTGCACGCCCGACGCGAGCGCCGACAACTGCCAGTTCCACATCATCCACGAGCAGCTCGTGAAGAAGAAGAGCTTGTCGTCGGGTCCGAGATCGCTATGCAGCCGATGTTCCTTCACATGCTCGATCAGCGTGCCGCCCGCGCCATGCACGATGCACTTCGGCTTGCCCGTCGTGCCCGACGAAAACATCACGAAGAGCGGATGGTTGAACGGAAAGCGCCGCCACGCGAACCGCGCCGGGTCGCCGTGCTCGATGAGTTCGCGCATCTCGTGCTGACGCGTCGTGACCGTGCTCGGCAGCGGCGTTTCGTCGAGGCACACGATGTCGGTCAGCGTCGGCAACGCGGCTGCCACGGCGGCGACGTGCGCACTGAGGGCGCCGGCCGTATCGAACGAGCGCTGCATCGTGTGCGCGAACAACATGCGCGGCGCGAGCGGCGCGAAGCGGTCGAGGATGGCCTGCACGCCGTTTTCCGGCGCTGCGGTGGACAGCGTCGCGCCGAGCGAGGCGACGGCGAGCGCGGCGGTGATCGCTTCGGCGTCGTTGCGCATGATCGCGACGACGCGGTCGCCCGGCTTCAGCCCGAGTTCGCGCAAGGCCTGCGCGAGCCGTATGACGCGCTCGCGCAATTCGCCGCGCGTGTAGGCGACGCGTCCGCCGTCGGCATAACAGGCGACGAGCGCGATCGCGTCGTCGGGCGCGATGCCCGGGCCGAGAAGATTCTCCGCGTAATTCAGTTCGACATTCGGAAAAAAGCGGGCGGTTTCGATTTCATCGCCGGTACAAACGGGTTCCGCGATACCCGACCATTCGAGTCCTTCGGCCGATTCGAGAAAGGATTTCCAGAACTGGCGATATTCGCGAGCGGTGTAATCGTGCAAAGCGGGGTAATCGGCGAAGCGCTCTCCGGTTTGCTTTTCGAAGTCTTCGATAAAGCGTGTCAAGCGTGAACGCGATACGCGTTCCGGCGCCGGCGCGTAGAGGGACTGTCGCAAATAAAACTGCGCACTCTCCCGAATGGCGTTTTGACGTTCCATCGTTTGAAGCACCTGTGATTGCACGGGGTTATGAATTTGTAATGTGCTCAGCGACAGGCTCCGAAAATCTCTCATTTTCCGGTGGTCCGCGAAATCGCCGGAGGCAGTTTCACTTCCTCGGTAGTCAGAGTACCGCGAGGTAAAGCGCCGCAATGTGCGCATAACCACAAAAGGCCGCGTGGCAATAGGCAAGAATGCCCTTGCAATTTGAGTTAAATATATGCTTCGACGCGCGAGGCGTAGCAATAAGTACTCGTGCGGATATGCTGAGCATATCAATCAGCGTTAACCAGCGTGGCGGACAACGCGCTCATTCTTTTAGATGAAGCATACAGGGATAAGTTGAATCAGCGTCTGTTGGAAACAACTGAAGATATATAATGGCTTTCAACGGGACGCGGCAATTGCGCCCTGAATTTTAGCGAAGCTGTTCGAGGGCGCAATTTGAAACTGGCGTCGGAATGCAGTGGCTTTTTGTGTCTCGCCGATGACGTTCGTAAACGGAGGGATTATTGGCAATTTCAATTAGGAAATGCCTGATGCGCGATGACCGCGGTGTATCGCGACGAATGGTTGAGCTACCACGGCCATTTACTGTATCGCCACCCGATGCGTGCATGGGCCGCATCGGGCGTCGTTTATCGAGGCGACGTTAAGCAAGCAAGCTGTCTTCAATTCGACGATCACATCGGCGAAAGAATGCCCGTCATGCGGCCCGCGTGATCGAACTCGCAGCGCGCCCGCCCGCCGGCTCCGCGCCCGCCGCCGATCCCGCCTGAGCGCGCCACGTCCTGAGCAACAGCGCGTTCGTCACGACGCTCACGCTGGAGAACGCCATCGCCGCGCCGGCGAACATCGGATCGAGCATGCCGAACGCCGCGAGCGGTATGCCGATCAGGTTGTAGATGAACGCCCAGAACAGGTTTTGCCGGATCTTGCGATACGTCCGCCGCGATATGTCGATGGCGTCAGCGACGAGCGCGGGATCGCCGCGCATCAGCGTGAGGCCGGCGGCTTCGATCGCCACGTCCGCGCCGCCCGCCATCGCGATGCCGATATCGGCGGCGGCGAGCGCGGGCGCGTCGTTGATGCCGTCGCCGGCCATCGCCACGATGCCGTCGTTCGCCGCCTTCAACTGCGCGACGACGCTCGCCTTGTCGGCGGGCAGCGTTTCGGCGTAGACCGCGTCCGGCGCGATGCCGAGCGCGCGCGCGACGGCCTGCGCACTGCCTGCGTTGTCGCCGGTGACCAGCGCACTTCGCACGCCCATCGCGGCCAGGCGGTCGACGGCGGCGCGAGCGGTCGGCTTGATCGTGTCGCCGAAAGCGAGGAGGGCGAGCGCGCGGGCGCCGTCGAGATCGATCAGCCATGACACCGTGTTGCCTTGGCCTTCGAGTTCGCGGGCGCGCGAAGTCAGCGTGTGCGGCACGTCCGCGCCCAGCTCCGAAAGCCAGCGGCTGCTGCCGATCGCGATACGGCGCGTGGTCAGCGTCCCATCACTGCCGATGACCGTCACGCCCGCCTCGACGCCGCGCCCGGCGACCGCGCGAGCGTCGCTTGCGTCGTAGTGCGGCGCGCGCGCTTCAGCCGCCGACGCGACTACCGCCTTCGCGAGCGGATGCGTGCTCATCCTTTGAACCGCTGCCGCGAGTGCGAGCGCGTCGGCGCGGTCCTGGCCCGGCGCGGTCTCGAATGCGACGAGAGCCGGCCGCCCGACCGTCAGCGTGCCGGTCTTGTCGAACGCGACGATGGCGATGGCGTGCGCCTGCTCCAGCGCCTGCGCGTCCTTGATGAGAATGCCCTGGCGCGCCGCGACGCCCGTGCCCGCCATGATCGCGGTCGGCGTGGCGAGGCCGAGCGCGCACGGGCAGGCGATCACGAGCACCGCCACCGCGTTCAGCAGCGCGGTCTCCGCGCTGGCGCCGTGCAGCAGCCAGCCGCCGAGCGTCACGGCCGCGATGGCGAGGATCGCCGGCACGAACACGGCCGACACGCGATCGACGAGCCGCTGGATCGGCGCTTTCTCCGCCTGCGCCGATTCGACGAGGCGGATGATCCGCGCAAGCGTCGTTTCCGCGCCGACGGCGGTCGTTTCGATTGCGATCACGCCTTCGCCGTTGATCGAGCCGCCCGTGGCACGCGCGCCCGGCTCTTTCGCGACGGGCAGGCTTTCGCCGGTGATCAGCGATTCATCGACGTGCGTGCGCCCCTCGCGCACGATGCCATCCACCGGCACGCGTTCGCCCGGCCGCACGATGGCGATATCGCCGATACGGACGTCCGCGAGAGGAATCTCGCGTTCGCGCGACGGATCGGCGGCATCGCGCACGCGCGCCTTGTCAGGGCGAAGCGCGTTGAGCGCGCGGATTGCATCGGTCGTCTGACGCTTCGCGCGCGCCTCCAGCCACTTGCCGAAGCGCACCAGCGTAATGACCACCGCCGCCGCTTCGAAGTACAGATGCGCGTCCGGCCCGCCGTGCGCGAACATCTGATAAACGGACAATCCCCACGCCGCCGACGTTCCCAATGCGACCAACAAATCCATGTTGCCCGCAAGCGCCCGTACCGCGCGATACGCGCTCACATAGAAGCGCGCGCCGAAGCCGAACTGCACGACGCTTGCGATCGCAAGCTGCCACCACGGCGGAAGCGCGCCGCCGAACATCGGCGCAAGCAGCGGCAGCGTCAGGACCGCGCTGCCGACGACCGCCGCGAGTTCGCCGTCCCGTGTGCGCGCGGCGGCGGGTGGCGCGTCCGGGACGATCAGCGCGGCTTCGTAGCCGGCTTTCGTGATGGCGGCGACGAGCTGATCGTCGGTGACGGCGCTGGCTGCGTGAACCGTCGCGCGCTCGGTGGCGAGATTGACCGCGACGGACTCGACGCCCGGCACGCGCCCGAGCATCTTCTCGACGCGTGCGACGCAGGACGCGCACGTCATCCCGCTGACGGCGAATTCGGCGGTCCGGGCGGACTGCGATGAAGCCGATGACATATGAAAAGCTCCGAATCTGGCTGAATCAGTATCACCAGTATCGACCTTCCAGCGATTGGAAGGTCAAGGAGCATTGTGCGCTTCAGCCGCGCGAGGGATCGCCGAGCGTGGCCTGCATTGCATCGGCGAGTGCGCCGGCCGCGTCGCCGCCGCGCTGGCGCAGGCCGTCGATTGCGCCGATGCGGTCGGCGTCGGCCTTGTTCTGCGAGAGCTTCGCCTTGCCGACGAGCCGCGTCACTTCGATCTCGATGCCGACGATAGCGGCGAGCATCTGATCGATGTAGTCGCGCGGCGCATCGCCCATCTTCCACGGCGCGGGCTCGCCGGCTTCCATCTTCCGCGTGAGCCGCGCGACCACGCCGCGCACGTAGGCTTCGTCGTCGCGCACGGTGATGCGGCCATGCGCGTGCACGACGGCATAGTTCCACGTCGGCACCTGCTTGTGTGTCTCCTGCTTGCTCGGATAGAAGTTCGGCGAAATGTAGCCCGCCTCGCCCTGAAATATCACGAGCACGTCCTCGCCCGGTGTAACTTCGCGCCAGACCGGATTGGCCCGCGCCACATGCGCGCGCAGCGTGCCATGCTCGCCGGTGGCCGCATCGAACTCGAACGGGATGTGGTTCGCGTCGAGTCCGCTCGGACCGTGCGTGACAAGCGCGCCGAACGGATTGGCCGCGATGAGCGCGCGCAGAGAGTCCGTGCGATTTTCTTCGAAGTGGGCGGGCAGATACATCTTGGCGACTCGATGACGGTGGATTGAACGAAAGGCGTTGCGTGACTTCGATGTTACAAGATGCCGGCGCACGGGGCTTGCTAGGCTATTTGTTATACGCCGAACGCGGTGAATTCTTGCCTATCCTCAGCGGATACGTTAAAACCCGAATTCCGAGATAGCGCCGAGCATGAGTCCCGACGGGGAACGAAGGCCGCGGCGCTGCTCCCTGCACCACGCGTGCGCCCGTGCAGAACAAGAACCGGATTCCAATTCGAATGACTCAAGACCGACGCTGGACATTCCCGCTGACCGCCACTTTCTGGGCGGCGGCAAGCCTGACTGGCATGGCGCTGCTGTCCGGCTGCGCCGCCGACAAGGCGCCCGAAGCCAAAGCCAGCAGCGGATGGGTGAAGGACCAGGTCGCGGATGCCTACACGTTCGGCTTTCCGCTCGTCGTGTCGGACATTGCGCGGGAGCGGGCGAGCGGCAACGCCGGGCAGCCTGGCCGCGCGCCGCTCAACACCTTCCGTCACGCGACGGCGCTGCCGCCTGTCGGTGCGACCGGCTGGCCGACCGTCGATACGCTAGATTCCACCGCGTGGCTCGACGTATCGGCCGAGCCGGTGATCGTCTCGCTGCCCGCCGCGCCGCGCGGCCGCTATCTCGATGCCCGCGCGTTCGACGCATGGACCAACGCGCTGTATTCGAGCGCCGACACGACGCCGTATCCGAAGGCGCAACTGATTGCCTTCGTGCCGGCGGGATGGACCGGTCCGGTGCCCGCCAACGCGACGCGCGTCGAAACTCGCACGCGTTATGTGTGGCTGTCGGTGCGCGTGCGGGTGAACGGCCCGCGCGACGTGCGCGAGGCGCGCAAGCTGCAGACGGCGATGCGCATCGATACGGCGACGCCCGCCAACGGCGCGGCTGCCGATGCCGGTGCGACGCCCGCTGTCGTCACTGGCGCGTGGCCGGGCAATTCGAGCGGCCAGTCGCCCGCCGTGCCGGCCCTGGCCGCCGCGCCGCCGACGGCATCGCCGGGCGCACAGGCCGAGGCGCTCGACGCCAACGCGTTCTTCGCCCGCCTGGCTCGCGCGCTCGACGCCAATCCGCCCGCCACCGCCGATACCCCCGCGATGAACCGTCTCGCCTCGCTCGGCGTGAAGCCCGGCGAGCCGGTGCAGTTCAAAAAGACCGACGCGCCCTTGCTTGATTCCGGCGTGGCCGATGCCCGCACGCGCCTCGCCACCGTGCCGGCTAACGCGATCACGAAGAACGGCTGGACCTGGTTCGGCGATGGCGTTGGCGTCTATGGCACCGACTACATCCTGCGCGCGTACCTGGCCCGTCATCAGATCGCCACGACGACGAAGAACGGCGAAGTGAAGCCGGTCGCGCATCTGGACAGCGAGGGTCACGCGCTCAACGGCGCGAACCAGTACGTGCTGCATTTCGCGCCGAACCAGCTTCCGCCGGTGCGCGGATTCTGGACGCTCATCGCGTACACGAAGGACGGCGCGCTCGCCGACGACAAGCTCGCGCGTATCGCGCTGTCGGATCGCGACCGGCTGAAGAAGAATCGCGATGGCTCGGTCGATGTCGTCGTGTCAGCCGAAGCGCCGGGGAAGGCGCGCGCGTCGAACTGGCTGCCCGCGCCCGATGGCGAGTTCCAGTTGACGATGCGCCTCTATGCACCCAAGCCGCAGGCCAGCGATGGCACATGGGCCCCGCCCGCCATCGAGCGGCAATAGCCAGCTTTCTGACTGCAAGCGAACATAAAAAGTTTTGACAACGTTGGCGCGGTGCATCGTCGTATACTCGTGCATCCCCCTTCCGAACGGCGATCCCGCGCGCACGCGCCGCCGCGCATCGAATGTCAAGCACGACGAAGTCAACCTTCACCACAGCCGGGCGGACCCTGCGCGGCGTAGTTCACGCGCGCCGCACCCGGCGCATCACAATCGGGTTCATCGTTGCACTGCTGATCATCGGCGTGCTCGGCTTCTTCGTCGCGCCGCCGGTGATCCGGCATGTCGCCGAAACGCAGCTTTCGCAGCAACTCGACCGTCCCGTCAGCATTCGCCGCATCGCGCTCAATCCGTACACGCTGCGACTCGAAGCCGACGACGTGCATATCGGCGAAGCGGCGGCGAACATCGCGAAAGCGCCGGGCGGCGCAGGCAGTTTCGTCGATGTATCGCGGCTCGTCGTGCGTACGTCATGGACTTCGCTCTTTCGGCTCGCGCCGGTCGTCGATGAACTGAGGATCGACTCGCCGCGCATCCGGCTGGCGCGCTATGACGCCGACCATTTCAATTTCTCGGACCTCATCGCCAAGTTTTCGAAACCGGCGCCCGAGCCGTCGACCGGGCCCGCGCGTTTCTCGGTATCGAACATTCAGCTGGAGAACGGGCGCATCGAATTCGACGACAGGCTGACGAACGCAAAGCATGTCATCGATCGTTTCGCGCTCGGCATTCCGTTCATCGCGACGTTGCCGTCCGCGACCGATATTTTCGTGACGCCGCTTCTGCAGGCGCGCATCGACGGCTCGCCGCTCGTGCTGAAGGGCCGCACGAAGCCGTTCGCCACGTCGCGCGAATCCGAAATCGCGCTGACGCTCGATGCGCTCGATGTGCCGCAGATGGCGTCGTATGCGCCGGCTTCGCTGCCGGTCGCGGTGAAGAGCGGGCGGCTCACGACCGCGCTCAACGTGCGATTCGCCTTCGCCGGCGACGTGCCGACGATTCGCATCGACGGAACCGCGGATCTCGCCGATGCCGTCGTCACCGACCGCGCCAACGCGCCGCTCGTCGCGGCTCGTGCGGTGCATGTAAAGATCGCGGACATGCAGCCGCTGCGCAACGTTTACCGGTTCGACGAGATCACGCTGGCGGGGCCGGACGTGCATCTGGCACGCGATGCATCGGGCGCGTTCAACGTGAGCAAGCTCGCGCCGCCGCCTGCGAAGCCGGAAGCGCCCCGGCCTGCCGAAGCCAGGGACAAGACCCCGCCGCTCGACCTCGCCATTCACCATCTTTCGATCGATGCGGGCAAGCTGACGTTCGACGACCGCCTGCTGAAGCAGCCGGTGCAGGGCGCGCTGACCGATATCGCGATCACGCTCGACAGCTTTTCGACGCTCGCGAAAACGCCCGCGCGCTACACGCTCAAGACCGCATTCGACAAGGGCGGCGCGCTCGACGCAGCCGGCAACGTGACGCTCTCCGCTAAAACCGCCGACGCGACGCTCGCACTCGACGCGCTCGCGTTGCCGCCGCTGCAGCCGTACATCGCGAACGCGGTGGCGGCGCGCGTCGTGTCGGGCACGCTCGGCGCGAAACTGCCGGTGTCGGTGGACTGGTCGAAGCCCGATGCGGCCGTGCAGGTCGGTGCGGGCGACGTGAAGCTCGATTCGCTCACGCTCGTCCCGGCGAACGTAACCGGCGCTGCGCCGATCAAGCTCGCATCGGCGAACGCGAGCATCAGCAAGGTCGATGTGGCCGCGCGCACTGCCGCGCTCGACAGCGTGCAGCTTCGCGGCCTTTCACTCGATGCGACCCGCCGCAAGGACGGCAGTATCGACCTTGCGGCGCTTGCCGGCCCGCACGAAGCCGCGCCCGAACAGACCGCGACGCGCAAGATCCAGAAGGCGCAGGCAGCCGGTCCGGCGTGGCGCTATCAGATCGGGGAGATCACGCTGGCGGACGCATCGGCGAATTTCACCGATGAAACGTCCGCGCGGCCAGTGAAGCTGCATGTCGCGCCGGTATCGGTCAATGTGAAACAGTTCAGCGACGATCTGACGAAGCCGCTCGCCGTCGACGGCAAGCTCACGTTGAACGGCAAGGGCGCGCTCGGCGTGACGGGCAACGTGACGGTGAGTCCGCTGAAGCTCGCGCTGCACGTGAAAGGCGATCAGGTCGATGCCTCCGCGTTCGAGCCGTACTTCGGCGACAGGCTGAACGTCGCGGTGACGAGCGCGTATCTGAACGCGAACGGCGACGTGGCGATGTCGGGCAGCGGCAAGACGCTGGCGGCCTCGTACCAGGGCGACGTATCGCTTACGGACGTGCGCATGCTCGACAAGGCGACGTCCGACCGCTTCGCCGGCTGGAAGCTGCTCGGCTTGACGAACGTGAAGGCGGCGTACGGCGAGCGCGGGACGGATGTCGAGGCGGCGCGCATCACGTTCGCGAATTTCTACGGCCGCGTGCTGCTGGATGCGCAGGGCAAGCTGAATCTGAAGAACGTCATCGTGAGCGATAGCGGGCAGGCGCAATCGGTGACGCAGCCGGCGGCGTCCGCGCCGGTCGCGGCGAGCGCGCCGCAGGACACCGCGAAATCGGGTCCGCCCGTGAACATGCGCTTCGGGCAGCTCGTGTTGCAGAACGGCCGCGTGACTTACACCGACAATTTCATCAAGCCGAACTACACGGCGAATCTGGTGGCGATCAATGGGACGATCGGCGCGTTCGGCACGCATTCGACGACGCCCGCGCCGGTCGATGTCACCGCGAAGCTCGCGGCGAACGGTCCGGTGTCGATCAAGGGGCAGGTCAATCCGCTGATCGAGAAGCCTGCGCTCGACGTGACCGCGAGCGCGCACGATGTCGAACTGACGAATCTCACGCCGTACTCGGCGAAGTACGCGGGTTATCCGATCACGAAGGGCAAGCTCAACGTCGACCTGCATTACATGCTCGCCGACGACAGGCTCACCGCGAACAACCATCTCTTCATCGACCAGTTGACGTTCGGCGATCACATCGACAATCCGAGCGCGACGAAGCTGCCGGTGCGGCTCGCGGTATCGCTGCTGAAAAATTCGCGCGGCGAAATCGACGTGAACATTCCGATTTCCGGCTCGCTGTCGAACCCCGAGTTCTCGATTGGCGGGCTCGTGTGGCAGGCCATCGTCAACCTCGTGCAGAAGGCGGTGACTGCGCCGTTTTCGCTGCTCGCGCACGCGATCGGCGGCGGCGGTGGCGAGGAACTGAATTACGTCGAGTTCGATGCGGGATCGGCCACGCTCGGCGATGCCGCGCAGAAAAAGCTCGATACGATCGCAAAGGCGCTGGCCGACAAGCCGTCGATCAGACTGGATGTGACGGGCCGCGTCGATCCGAAGGTGGACGAGCCGGGCTTGCGCAGCGCGTGGCTCGACGCTCAGGTGAAGCGCGCGAAGGTGCGCGACATGTCGGATAGCGGCGACGCCGTCGATTGGGCGGCGGTGAAGGTGTCGGGCGACGACTACGACAAGTATCTGACGAAGGTGTACAAGTCGGCGGATTTCAAGAAGCCGCGTAACGTGATCGGCTTGACGAAGAGCGTGCCGGATGCCGACATGAAGGCTGCGCTGATGCAGAACGCCCCGGTCGATGACTCGTCGCTGCGCGATCTGGCGCAAAAGCGTGCGCAGGCGGTGAAGGAGTACTTCGACGGGAAGATCGACAGCAGCCGGATTTATGTCGTCGCGCCGAAGCTGAATGCGGACGGCATCGACGATAAGGGTGCGGGGAGCCGGGTGGAACTGGGGTTGAAGTAGCGCGAATTAGCCGTTTGGACGACTCGATGAGCAAGGAACTGCAGAGCATGATCGATACCGGAAATCCTGAGGACAACGGGAGTGAGCCGATGGGAACGCCTTATGACAAGGACGTGGTGGCGTGGGCCGAAGAACAGGTCGCGCTGTTGCGGGCAGGAAGGCTCTCGGCCATCGATATCGAGCATATCGCAGAGGAAATCGAGGACGTGGGGAAGAGCCAATTACGCGAACTGGGAAGCAGAGTGTCGGTGCTTCTCGCGCATCTGCTCAAGTGGCGATATCAGCCCGAGCGGCGGGGCAAGAGCTGGATCAATACGATCCGCACGCAAAGAACGGAAGCGCTATACCTTCTGGGCGAAGCCCCGAGCCTGCGGCGACGCTTCGAGGAAGCGAGGTGGCTCGACCTGGTTTGGTTGAAGGCGCGAAATCTGGCGGAAACGGAGACAGGCATGGACTTCGATTCGTTCCCGGAGACTTGCCCCTGGCCGATGACGTCGGTACTCGAAGAGGGGTTTCTGCCGGAGTAACCGCGACTGCGCGAGCCGCCCGGCTCGCGCTTTGAGGGTGCGCTCTCGCCGCCGCCGCGACCGTCGTGATTCAGGTCAACGGATGACGAACCAACTGCGGCTCGATGACAACGCACGGGCGCGCATGCCGCTGACGCCCATCTATTTCCTGACGCCGCAGACCTGACGCGGCGTGGACGCACCGCGTCTATCGACCGATGCGGTCAAGCATCAATGCGCCCCCGCCGCCGCCCCACCGCCACCACCCTTCGAGACCTTCGTGATCCAGATCAGCGGAATGATCAAAATGAAAATGACCGCCGAGATCAGGAAGATATCGTTGAGCCCCATCATCGCGGCTTGCGAGTTCACCGTGAAATTGAACATGCCGCGCGCCTGCGCTTCGCTGATGCCGAGCGTCGATTGCGACGTCCAGAGCGACTGGGAAAACGCCGGGTTGTAGATATTCGCCTGCTCGGTCAGCCGCTCGTGATGCAGCGCGATGCGGTTGTCCCACGCGTTGCCCGCGAGCGACGTGCCCACCGCACCGCAAAATACGCGTGCAAAGTTCGACAACCCCGCCGCCGCCGGAATCTTCGATGGCGGCAAGCCCGACAGCACGATCGCGGTGAGCGGGACGAAGAACATCGCCATCGGGATGCCTTGCAGCAGCGTCGGCAGCACCAGATGGAAGGTGTCGATTTCGATGACGTACTTCGAGCGCAACCAGAACACGAACGCGAAGCCGATGAAAGCCATCGTCGCGATCACGCGCGCATCGCTGCGCGGCAGCACCTTGCCCATTACCGGCGCAAGAATCACGGCGAATACGCCGAGCGGCGCGGTGACGAGACCGGCATCGACGGAACGGTAGTTCAGATACTGCTGCATCCATTGCGGCAGAAGCACGAGATTGCCGAAGAAGACGCCATACGCGACCGATATCGCCACCGTCCCGCCAAAGAAGTTGCGGCCCGCGAACAGCCGCAAGTCGACGACCGGATTCGCCTCCGTCAACTCCCACACGACGAAGAACGCGAAGGAAATGGCCGCGATGATCGCCAGCACGACGATCAGCGGCGACGAGAACCAGTCGAGATCGCGTCCCTTGTCGAGCATGATTTGCAGCGACGCTACCCACGTGACGAGCAGCGCGAGTCCGATCACGTCGATGGGCGCCTTGCGCGTCGGCGATTCCCGCTTGCTGTAGATGACCCACGTCACGCCCGCCGCGAACAGGCCAACCGGAATGTTGATGTAGAAGATCCACGACCACGAATAGCTGTCGGTGATCCAGCCGCCGAGCGCGGGGCCGGCGATCGGCCCGACGGTCGCGGTCATCGCCCACAGCGCGAGCGCCATCGACGACTTCTCTTTCGGATACGAGCCGAGCAGGATGGCTTGCGACAGCGGGATCAGCGGCCCGGCGACGGCGCCCTGCAGCACGCGAGCGACCAGCAGCACCGGCAGGGTTGGCGCCAGGCCGCACAGCCACGACGACAGCACGAACATCAGAATCGCGCCGACGAAAAGGCGAATCTGCCCGAGCCGCTGCGTGAGCCAGCCGGTGAGCGGAATCGACACCGCATTCGATGCCGCGAACACGGTGATGACCCACGTGCCTTCGTTGACCGACACGCCGAGATTGCCGGAGATCGTCGGAATCGCGACATTGGCGATCGACGAATCGAGCACGTTCATGAAAGTCGCGAGCGCCACGGCGAAGGTGGCGAGCACGAGTTGAGCGCCTTCGAGCGGCGGAGGCGGAGGCGGCTGCCCGGCGTTGGTCGGCGTCGGCGTGCTCATGCGGTTCCTAACTGGGGGTCGATCCGCAAGTGTGCCTGTTGTCCGGGAATGCTGCTGGACAGGCGGATGATGGACGCTCGTCGATCAAATCCGCAGCCGGAGCCACGTCGCCCGTGACGCGATGTTCAAGGGCGAGACCGTGACCGAATACGAACTCGACGCGGGGAACGTCATGATCCGCAGCTCTGGTTCCACCCATGCGCGGCAGCTTGCCGCCGCGCATGCCGACTGTTACTTCGCCGAAATATCGATATTGCCCAGATACTTCTTCGCGTACTTGTCGATGGTCCCGTCCGCCTTGACCTTCTCGATCGCCGCGTTCAGCTTCGTCTTGAGCGCATCGTCGCCCTTGCGGATGCCATAGGCGATGCCGCTGCCGAGAATCTTGTCATCGCGCACCGGCGCGCCGACGAAGGCGAAGCCCGCGCCATCCGGTTTCGACAGGAAGCCGGTTTGTCCGGCGGGCGCGAGCACGAGCGTCGCATCCAGGCGGCCGGACTTCAGATCCGTATAGACCTGATTCTGGTCCTGATACGGCACGACCTTCACGCCTTCATTCTCCCAATGCGCCTTCGCGAAAGTCTCCTGAATCGACCCTTGCAGTACGCCCACGCTCTTGCCCTTCAGCGACGCCGCCGTCGGCTCGATGCCGCTGCCGGCCTTCGCGATCAGTTGCGTCGGCACGCGATACACCACCGTCGTGAAGTCGATCGCCTGGCGACGCTGCTCGGTCGCGTTCATCGCGGAATTGATTGCGTCGAACTTGCGGCCCTGCAGCGCGGGGATCAGGCCGTCGAACGACGTCTCCACCCACTTGCACTGCATCTTCGCGGCGGCGCACACCGCCTTGCCGACATCGATATCCAGCCCTTCCAGCTCGCCCGTCGCGGACTTCGATTCGAACGGCGGATATTGCGCTTCGAGGCCGAAGCGCAGCGTATCGGCGGCGAATGCAACGCTGCTTCCGAACGAGCAAGCAATGAGAAGCGCGGCCGCAATATGATTCTTTTTCATCGTGGTGGTCTCCAATAAACAAGGCTAGATCTGGCAAAGGCGGCGCGCGCCTTCGATGAGCGTGTCGTCGTCCTTCGCGAAGGAAAGACGAATCAGACGATTGTCGGTGCCATCGGTATAAAACGCCGACAGCGGAATGGTCGCGACGCGCGCCTCGCGGATCAGACGCAGCACGAAGTCGCTGTCGCGCTCGTCCGAAATGGCGCTGTAGCGCGCGAGCATGAAAAAGCTGCCCGCGCTCGGCAATAGCTCGAAACGCGAACCTTCGAGCGCCCGCGCCAGCACGTCACGCTTGTGCTGATAGAAGCGCCCGAGGTGCAGATAGCTCGATTCGTCCGCGAGGGCTTCGGCGAACGCCATTTGCATCGGCGTGTCGGCGGAAAAGGTCATGAACTGGTGGACCTTGCGGATCTCGGCGGTCAGCGCCGCGGGCGCGAGGCAATAGCCGACGCGCCAGCCCGTCACGTGATACGACTTGCCAAACGACGACACGATCACGCTGCGTTCAGCCAGCTCGGGGTAGCGCGCCATGCCGTGATGCAACGCGCCATCGAAGACGACGTGTTCGTACACTTCGTCCGACAGCACGACGATCTTCGTGCCGCGCGTGATCGCCGTGAGCCGCTCGATATCGGCGGGCGTGAAGGCGCTGCCGGTCGGATTGTGCGGCGTGTTGACAAGAATCATGCGCGTCTTCGGCGTGACGGCGGCGGCGACTTCGTCCCAGTCGATGCTGAAATCCGCCGGCGACAGCTTGATCGCAACCGGCGTCGCGCCCTGAAGCTGCACGATGGGCGCGTAGCTGTCGAACGACGGCTCGAAGTAGATCACCTCGTCGCCGGGATGCACGAGCGCGCTGATCGTCGCGTAGAGACCTTCGCTCGCGCTCGCGACGACCGTCACTTCCGTGCCCGGATCGTATTGGGCGCCGTAGAGCTTTTGCGTCTTGACGGCGATCGCCTCGCGCAACGCGAGAACGCCCGCCATTGGCGAATACTGGTTATGTCCTGCCTGCATGGCTCGCGTGACGCCTTCGACGAGCTTCGGATCGCACGCGAAGTTGGGCGCGCCTTGCGACAGGTTCAGCGCATCGTGTTCATCGGCCAGTTGGCCGATCACGGTGAAAATGGTCGTGCCGACGTTCGGCAGTTTGGATTCGGGGACGCAGGCGCTTTGCACGACGATTGACTCCACTATGGCGTTGCCACGATTCAACCGTGGCAATAAAGCGCCGACAATCGAAAGTTTGTCATACTAGCCATGCTTTCCGCTCATGGCTACTCGACAAAAACCCGATGAAACCGCTGCCTTCCCTCGACGTGCTGAAGACCTTCCTCGTGGTCGCCCAAAAGCTGAACTTCACGCGCGCCGCCGACATGCTCAACGTGACGCAAGGCGCGGTGAGCCGGCAGATTGCCGGACTGGAGGCGCATCTCGGCTATGCGCTCTTCGTGCGGCAGGCGCGCGGGCTTGCGCTCACGCACCAAGGCACGCTGCTCGTCGCGCCGCTGCAGCAGGCGTTCGCGCAGATCGGCGACGCGCTCGCCAAGAGCGGCAGCCAGTCCGGCACGCTGCGCGTCAAGTGTCCGACATGCGCGATGCGCTGGGTGCTGCCGCGCGTGATCCGCTTGCAGAACGAGCGGCCGGAACGGGTGGTGGAAGTGACGGCGTCGGTGTCGCATGGCGTGGAGTTCGACGCCGAGCATTTCGATGCCGCCATCGTGTTCGGGGTGCCGGCCGTGGTGTCGTCGATGAAGGGCGTGACCGTGCATCATCTGTTCGACGAAGTGCTGACGCCCGTGTGCGCGCCCGAACTCTGGAAGCCGCGCAAGCACACGGCGCCCACGCCCGACGATCTCGCCGGCAAGACGCTGCTTCACCCGACGCGCGATCGCCGCGACTGGCTGCTGTGGCTCGGCGCGTACGGTTACGCGGGCTTGCCATCGGCGAAAGCGCAGCATTTCGATACGCTCGACCTCGCGATGTCATCGGCGATGCAGGGGCTCGGCGTCACCATCGGCGATGTCTCGCTGATCGAAGAAGACCTGCGCGCGAGGCGCGTGATCGCACCGTTCCCGCTATGCGTGCCGAGCGGCGCGGGCTACTACCTCGTCTATCCGGAGCGGCCCGCGCCGTCGCCCGCGTTGCAGCAGTTCGCGCTGTGGCTCGACGCCGAAGCGGCGGCCACGCGCGAGACGCTGCACGTTACATCCCATGCTTCGTGACGATGGTTTCCCACTGCCCGTTCTTGACCTGATACAGCGTCGATGACGCGTTTTTCAGCGCGCCCTTTTCGTCGAACGCAATCGGGCCGGTGATGCCCTCGAACGAGATGCTCTTCAGCGCCGGGCGATACACCTTCGGATCGGCCGAGTTGGCCTTCTGCATCGCGTTGATGGCGGCCCACGCAGCGTCGTAGCCGAACGGCGCATACGACAGAATGGCGACGCCGAAGCGCTTCTGGAACTTGTCGCCGAACGACTTGCCTTGCGGGAGCTTGTCGAGCGGGCTGCCGTATTCCCAGGCCTGCGCACCTTCGGCGGCATCGCCCGCGAGCTTCAGGAAGTCGGCATCCATCACGCCGCCGCCGCCCACGAACTGCGCATTCACGCCAAGCTGCTTCATGCGCTTAACGACCGCCGCCGCCTGCCGGTCGAGCCCGCCGAAGAAGATCAGGTCCGCGTTCACGGCTTTCAGGCGCGTCAGCTGCGCGCTGAAATCGACGGTCTGATTGTCGCTGAACTCGCGGGCGACGATGTTGCCGCCCTTCGCCTTCACCGCCTTCTCGAACTCGTCGGCTTCGCCCTGACCGAAGGCCGTGCGATCGTCGATGATCGCGATGCGCTTCGCCTTCGTCGTCGTCACCGCGTAGACGCCGGCGTTGCCCGCGTTCTGCGCATCGCTCGAGATCACGGTGAAGATGTTCTCGAGGCCGCGCGTCGTGATGGTCGGGTTGGTCGCGGCGGGGTCGATCATCGGAATGCCGGCGTTGTTATAGATCGGCGATGCGGGCAGCGTCGTGCCCGAATTGAAGTGGCCGACGACGACCGCGACGCCGTTATCGACCAGTTTTTGCGCCGCCTGCACGCCGACGCGCGGATCGGCCTGATCGTCTTCCGCCGCGATCTCGAACTTCGCCGTCTTGCCGCCGATGGTGATTTTTTTCGCGTTGGCTTCGTCGAGCGCGAGCTGCACGCCGTTCTGAAGGTCCTTTCCGTAACCCGCATTCGCGCCGGTGAGAGGCGCGGCGAAACCGACTTTCACCGTGACGTCTTCCGCGGCGGCGGTCATCGGCGCGGCGGCGAACACGGCGGCGCACGCCACCATCCATGCCGACGGTTTGAAGCTCGTACGGATACGCATGGTTTCCTCTCCTGTTGTGGTTTGAAATCTAGTCAGACGTGGCCGTTGCATCGCGCACGACCACTGCATGGAACACGACCAATTACGCGCCGGCAAGACGGAGTTGCCCTCTGCCGCAGCGACGGACATGCGCAAATGTAGAAAGCCAAATTGGCCGCGTCTTGTCGATTCGTCGCGAACGGAATGCGGATTTCGGCACAGGCGCGGCGGTGCGCTTTGGCAGGCCCGGCGTGGCGGCACGGGTTTTTGCCCCTTCTTTCGCGCGACGATTTGTGCCGTGCCTATCGTTTCGATAAAAACGCCGTGCTTGACGCAGTGCATATGCACCGATAAGCTGTGTTCCATGACAACGAACTCATCACCTCTGGATTGCAACTGCTTCGCCATTCGTCAGGCGGCGCGCTACATTTCGCAGCTTTACGAGCGGCACCTGAGCGTGGCGGGCATCACGCCGGCGCAGTTCACGCTGATGGCGTCGATTTCGCGCAAGCCCGGCATTCAAATGGCCGAACTGTCGGAATCGATGGTGATGGACCGGACCACGCTCGTCCGTGCGCTGAAGCCGCTTCAGCGCGATGGCATCGTAGAGATGGAGCAGCAAGCGCCGAGTTCCCGCGCCGTCGGTCTGAAGCTGACGGCGGCCGGCAAGGCCATGCTGGCGCAGGGCCACGAGCAATGGCGCGCTGCGCAGGCGGAATTCGAAGCGAAGTTCGGCGAGAAGCGTGCGAAGGCGTTGCGCAAGTCGCTCTTCGAGCTGACCGAATTGGGTTAATTGAACCGAACGTGGCCCGCATCGAAGCGGGCTTTTATATACCATCTTTAGTGCATATGCACACACATAGGGAGCTTGTCATGCAGATCAAAGGAAAGGTCGTTCTTGTCACGGGTGCGAATCGCGGTCTCGGCAAGCAGTTCGTGAAGTCTTTGCTGGATGCGGGCGCGTCGAAAGTTTATGCGGCGGCGCGCAATCCGGGCAGTGTCGATATCGAAGGCGCCCAAGCCGTGAAGCTCGATGTGACCAATCCCGCCGACATCGCCGATGCGGCCGCGAAGTACACGGATGTGCAGGTCGTCATCAACAACGCGGGGGCGCTGGCGCGCGGCGCGCTGCTCGATGCGGCATCGACACAAGGCGTGCGCGATCTCATCGAAGTGAACGCGATCGGACCGCTCAACGTCACGCAGGCGTTTGCGCCCGTGCTGAAGAAGAACGGCGGCGGCGCGGTCATCAACGTGCTGTCCGTGCTGAGCTGGGTCGTGTTGCCGGACGGCGGCGCGTATAGCGTGTCGAAGTCGGCTGCGTGGGCCGTGACCAACGCGCTGCGCGACGAATTGCGCGGACAGGGCACGCTCGTGGTCGGCGTGCATCCCGGCTATATCGACACGGACATGGTGGCGGAAGTCACCGCGCCGAAGACATCGCCCGCGAGCGTGGTCGAGCAAGTGCTGGCGGCGGTCGAGCGCGGAGAAGAAGAAGTCCTCGTCGATGACACCGGCCGCGCCGTCAAGCAATCGCTCTCGACGCAGACGCCGATCTATATCACCGGTATCCGGCGCTGATAAGGCTTCAACGCTTGGCCGCCTTCTGCATCTCGTCGAAGCCTGCGGACGCTTCCTGCACATCGGGCGGGAAGTCGTCGAACTCCATGACCTGCCGCACTTCGATCGTCTCGTTCGGCGAACCGGGGCAGCGCTTCGCCCATTCGATCGCTTCCTCGCGCGAACTGACCTGAATCATCCAGTAGCCGCCGAGCACTTCTTTCGCTTCGGCGAACGGGCCATCGGTGACGCGCGGCTTGCCGCCTTCGAACGAAACGCGCGCACCCATCGACGGCGGATGCAGCCCGTCGAGCGCCAGCAGTACGCCGGCCTTCTGCAGCGCTTCGTTGTACTTCATCATCGCCGCGACGGCTTCGGCGCTCGGCATCGTGCCGGGCTCCGCGCTTTCGTAGCCGCGCGGGATCATCAGCATCATGAATCGCATGGACGTACTCCCTTTGGTATCGTCGGTCGGGCAATGACGCCCTCATACACTACGACGACCGGGCGCGCGCCGGATCGACACGAGGCGACGCCAAGCGGCATTAAGCGTTTATCCCTATCCGATTCCGGTTGCCTTGCGAGCACGTCGGACCAAATAATGTAATCCATTACATCCCGTCCGCCGTCGTGGCGCGCAGCATGTCGGAAACCGTTCGATCCCGCGAGGAAGTGTCGATTGCCGATGTCGCGGCGCGCGCAGGCGTGTCCGTCGCGACGGTGTCGCGCGTGCTCAACGGCCATGCGAACGTTCGCGAAGTCACGCGCGACAAGGTGCGTGCGGCGGTGGCGGCGAGCGGCTATCGCATCAACGAGCTTGCGCGCAATCTTCGCACGGCCGAAAGCCGCCTTTTGCTCACGATGGTCCCCGACTTCGGCAACCCGTTCTATGCGGCGATCGTGCGCGGCATCGACAGCGTCGCGCGGCAAAACGGTTACTTCATGCTGCTGTGCGATACCGGCGCGGACCCGTTGCGCGAGCGCAGTTACTTCGATCTTCTGCGCGGGCGGCGCGCCGATGGCGCGATCTGTCTCGATCCCGCCGCCGTGCAAAACGCGCTCGCCGAAGAAGCGTCGACCTTGCCCTGGGTCGCATGCTGCGAGTTCGATCCGGACGCGGGCGTGCCGTATGTCGGCATCGACAATCATCTTGCAGCGGGCGACGTCGTGCGGTATCTGCTAGCCAGGGGCCACGATCGCATCGCGCTGATCGGTTCGGGGCAGGGCTATCTGTACGGACGCCAGCGGCTTGCAGGCTATTGCGATGCGCTCGAAGCCGCGGGCATCGTGCCGAATCCGGCGTGGCGCATCGCGCTGGACAGCCTCGACTACGACGCGGGCGAACGCGCCGCCGTGCAGCTGGCATCGCTCGGACGCGACAGGCCGACGGCGATCTTCGCGGTCTCCGACACGCTCGCGATCGGCGTGATGAACGGCTTGCGCGGCGTGGGCTTGCGCGTGCCGGACGATGTCGCCGTCGTCGGCTTCGACGATATCGCCGTGGCCGCGCACGTCGATCCGCCGCTGACCACCGTTGCCCAGCCGATGCAGGCGCTCGGCGAAGCGGCTGCCGATTTGCTGCTCAAGCGGCTGCGCGATCCGCGCGCCGATGTGCCGGGCGTGCTGCTGCCGCATCGTCTGATCCAACGAAGGAGCGCCTGACGATGAGCCTTGCCGTGCGCTTTGAAGGAATCGAAAAACAGTTCGGGCCGGTGCGCGTGCTGCATGGTGTGAGCTTCGATCTCGCGCCGGGCCGCATCTATGGCCTGCTCGGGGAGAACGGCGCGGGCAAATCCACGCTGATGAAAATCCTCGCCGGCTACGAGCGCCCGAACGCGGGCATGGTTTCGATCGATGGCGCACGCGTCGACTTCACGAGTTCGCGCGATGCCGAACGCGCGGGCATCGTGCTGATTCATCAGGAACTGAATCTCGCGGATCACCTGAGCATCACGCAGAACATGTTTCTCGGGCATGAACTGCGCAAGGGCTACTTTCTCGACGAACCCGCGATGCGCGACGACGCCCGCGCCGCGCTTGCCGATGTCGGCCTGCACAAGAATCCGGATACGAGGGTCCGCGAATTGATCGTCGCGGAAAAGCAGCTCGTCGAGATCGCGAAGGCGATGCTGCGCGATGCGCGTCTGCTCATCATGGACGAGCCGACGGCCACGCTCACGCCGTCCGAAACGCAGCGCCTCTTCGCGCTGATGGCGCGCCTGAAAGAGGCGGGCGCGACCATCGTCTATATCTCGCACAAGCTCGATGAAGTGGAGCGCGTGACGGACGAAGTCATCGTGATGCGGGACGGCCGCTTGGTTGCGCGCGCGCCGACGTCCGACCTGACGCGGCAGCAGATGGCGAATCTGATGGTTGGCCGCGAAGTGTCCGACATGTTTCCGCCGAAGCCCGCGCTCGCCGCCGATGCGCGCGTCGCATTCGAAGTGGAAGGCGCATCGGTGCCGGGCTGGGCCGATGGCGTGAGCTTCTCGGTGCGCGAGGGCGAAGTGTTCGGCTTCGCGGGACTGGTCGGCGCGGGCCGCACCGAACTGTTCGAGGCGCTCGTCGGCTTGCGGACGTTGAGCGCGGGGCGCGTGACTATCGAAGGCGAAGCGGCCGCACTGAGAAGCCCGCGCGATGCGATGCGTCACGGCGTCACGTATCTGAGCGAAGACCGCAAGGGCCGCGGCCTGCACGTCGACATGGCGCTCAAGGACAACCTGACGATGATGACGCTCGAACGCTACGCGCGTCCGTTCATCGACAAACGCGCGGAGCGTAATGCGCTCGGCGTCGCGATGAAAGACTTCGGCATTCGCACGGGCAATCCGGCAAACCGCGCGCGCATGCTGTCGGGCGGCAACCAGCAAAAGCTCGCGCTCGCTAAATTCCTGCATCCCGATCCACGCGTCATCGTGCTCGATGAACCGACGCGCGGCGTCGATGTCGGCGCGAAACGCGACATCTATTTTCTGATTCACCGCCTCGCCGCCGAAGGCCGCGCGGTGATCGTCATTTCTTCCGAGCTGATCGAACTGATCGGGCTATGCCATCGCGTGGCGGTGATGCGCGCGGGCGAACTCGTCGCCACACTCGGCATGGACCTTCTGACCGAAGAGAGGTTGATCGCGCATGCGACCGGCACACACTGAAGACACCGAAAGCGAAAGCCGTTTCGCGGCGTTCTCGCGCATTCTGTTCGGCATCGGGCCGCTGCTCGGGCTGATTGCGCTCTGCATCGGCGGCACGCTGCTCAACAGCGACTTCGCCACCCTGGACAACGCGATGAACGTGCTCACGCGAACGTCGTTCATCGGCATCATCGCGGTGGGCATGACCTTCGTGATCATCTCGGGGGGCATCGACCTGTCGGTGGGATCGATGGCCGCGTTGATCGCGGGCAGCATGATCTACATGATGAACGGTCTCATGCAAGGCGTGAGCGGCCATGCGGTGCCGCCGCTCGTGATCCTTGCCCTAGGCATCGTGCTAGCCCTCGTGCTCGGCGCGTTGTTCGGCCTCGCGCATGGGCTGCTGGTGACGAAGGGGCGCATCGAGCCGTTCATCGTGACGCTCGGCACGCTCGGTGTGTTTCGCGCGCTGCTGACGTGGCTTGCCGACGGCGGCGCGCTCACACTCGACAATTCGCTCGTCGATCTCTACGGCCCGGTGTACTACGCGAGTCTCTTCGGCGTGCCGGTGCCGATCTGGGTTTTCGCCATCGTCGCGGGAGGCGGTGCGCTGGTGCTCAATCGCACGGTGTTCGGGCGGCACGTGCAGGCCATCGGATCGAACGAGCAGGTCGCTCGTTATGCGGCGATACGCGTTGATCACGTGAAGATCGCGACTTACGTGCTGCTGGGCCTGTGCGTTGCCGTGGCGACCGTGCTCTATGTGCCGCGCCTCGGTTCGGCCACGCCTACAACTGGCCTGCTTTGGGAACTGGAAGCCATCGCGGCCGTCGTGGTCGGCGGCACTGCGCTTAAGGGCGGCGAGGGGCGCGTGATCGGCACGGTCATCGGCGCGATTCTGCTCTCGGTCATCAACAACATCCTGAATCTGACGAGCATCATCAGTGTGTATCTGAACGCGGCGGTGCAGGGCGCCGTGATCATCTTCGTAGCCTTCTTGCAGCGTGGCCGTCGTTAATATTCGAACAGGAGACATCGTCATGAAGAAACTCTTCCGCGCGCTCACCGCGCTGACGCTCACGGCGAGCGCGTTTGCCGTTGCGCCGTCCGCATCCGCCGCCGATAAGGTCGTGCTGGGCGTCGCCATTCCGACTGCGACGCACGGCTTCACAGGCGGCATCGTCTGGTGGGCGAACGAAGCGAAGAAGGAGCTGGAGAAGGCGCATCCGGATCTCAAGATCATCGTCAAGACGGCGGGCGGCGCGCCCGAGCAGGCGAATCAGCTGCAGGATCTCGTGACCGTCAACAAGATCAATGCGCTCGTGATTTTCCCGTTCGAATCGGCCTCGCTCACGCAGCCCGTGGCGCAAGTGAAGAAGAAGGGCGTGTATGTGACGGTCGTCGATCGCGGCCTGACCGACACCAGTGCTCAGGATGCCTACGTAGCCGGCGACAACACCGCGTTCGGCAAGCTGCCCGCCGAATATCTCGCGAAAACGCTCAACGGCAAGGGCGATATCGTCGCGCTGCGCGGCATTCCCACGACGCTCGACAACGAACGCTGGGCCGCCTTCGAAGGCGTGATGAAGCAGTATCCGGACATCAAGATTCTCGATGCGAAGTATGCGAACTGGAATCGCGATGACGCGTTCAAGGTGATGCAGGACTATCTCACCCGCTTCAAGCATATCGACGCGGTCTGGGCGGCCGACGACGACATGATGATCGGCGTGCTAAAGGCGATCGATCAGGCGAAGCGAACGGATATCAAGGAAGTGTTCGGCGGCGCGGGATCGAAGGAAGCGGTGAAGCGCATCATGGATGGCGACAAGCGCGTCCGGGCCGATGTCTCGTACTCGCCGAAGTTCATCTACGACGCGATCAAGCTCACTGCCGAAGCGCGTCTGAAGGGCGACAAGCTGCCGCCGACGACCATCATTCCTTCGGTGCTCATCACGAAGGAAAACGCGAAGCAGTTCTACTACCCGAACTCGCCGTTTTGAGCGTCAGGCCGGTCACGCGTTGACCGGCATTCTTATCGAGGCGAAAGATGAAGACCATCAAGGGCCCCGCGATCTTTCTCGCACAGTTCATGGGCGATGCCGCGCCGTTCGATTCGTTGAAGAACCTGGCGTCGTGGGCGGCATCGCTTGGCTACGAGGGCATTCAGGTGCCTTGCGATGCGCGTCTGATCGACCTGGAGCAAGCCGCATCGAGCGATGCGTATTGCGACGATATCCGCCGCACCGTCGAAGATGCAGGCGTTGCGATCACCGAATTGTCGACGCATCTGCAAGGGCAACTCGTGGCGGTGCATCCCGCTTACGACACGCTGTTCGATGGCTTCGCGGCCCCGCACGTGCGGGGCAATCCTTCCGCGCGGACCGAGTGGGCGATAGCGCAAATGAAGCACGCGGCGGCGGCGTCGAAGCGGCTCGGTCTGAACGCGCATGTCACGTTCTCGGGTGCGCTGGCGTGGCCGTATGTTTATCCGTGGCCGCAGCGTCCGGCGGGTCTCGTCGAAGCGGCATTCGATGAACTCGCGAAGCGCTGGCGTCCGATTCTCGATGAGTTCGATCGTGCGGGCATCGACGTGTGCTACGAACTGCATCCCGGCGAAGACCTGCACGATGGCGTGACCTTCGAGCGCTTTCTCGCCGCGGTCGATGACCATCCGCGCGCGAACATCCTCTACGATCCGAGTCACTTCGTGTTGCAGCAGCTCGACTATCTCGCGTTCATCGACATCTACCACGAGCGCATCAAGGCGTTCCATGTGAAGGACGCGGAGTTTCGTCCCAACGGTCGGCAGGGCGTGTATGGCGGCTATTCGGGCTGGGTGGAGCGTGCGGGACGTTTTCGTTCGCTCGGCGATGGCCAGATCGACTTCAAGGCGATCTTCTCGAAGATGGCGCAATACGACTTCGGAGGCTGGGCCGTGCTCGAATGGGAATGTGCGTTGAAGCATCCGGAAGATGGCGCGCGCGAGGGCGCGGTGTTCATTCGCGATCACATCATCCGTGTGGCGGAACGGGCGTTCGACGATTTCGCCGGCAGCGGCGCGAGCCAGGACGCGATGCGCGATGTGCTCGGCATCGGAGAGCAGCGATGAAGCGCGTGCGCCTGGGAATGGTGGGTGGCGGTGAAGGCGCGTTCATCGGCGCGGTGCATCGCATGGCGGCGCGGCTCGACGATCGTTACGAGCTGGTGGCGGGCGCGTTGTCGTCGGATGCGCGGCGGGCGGCGTCGAGCGCGGCGGCGATCGGCTTGCCGCGCAGCTACGACGATTATCGCGAGATGGCGCGCATCGAAGCGGGGCGCTCCGATGGTATCGAAGCCGTGGCGATCGTCACGCCGAATCATCTGCACGCGCCGATTGCAACCGCGTTTCTCGAAGCGGGCATTCACGTGATCTGCGACAAGCCGCTCGCGGTATCGCTCGATGAAGGCGAGGCGCTCGCGAAGCTGGCGCGCGAGAAGCGGCTCGTGTTCGCGGTGACGTACACGTACACCGGCTATCCGCTCGTGCGCCATGCTCGCGCGATGGTGCGGCAGGGCATGCTCGGCGATATCCGCGTCGTGCAGGTGGAGTATGCGCAGGACTGGCTGTCGTTGCCGGTCGAGACGCAGGCGAACCGGCAGGCCGCGTGGCGCACGGACCCGTCGATGGCGGGACCGGCGGGATGTCTCGGCGATATCGGCACGCATGCGTATCAGCTTGCGGAATACGTGACGGGGATGCGGCCTTCGGAGCTATCGGCGGAAGTGACGACGTTCGTGCCGGGGCGGCGCGTCGACGATCATGTTCAGGCGATGCTTCGGTATCCGAACGGTGCGCGCGGGATGTTATGGGCGAGTCAGGTCGCGGCGGGCGAGGAGAACGGCTTGCGGCTGCGCGTGTATGGGACGAAGGCGGGACTTGCGTTCGATCAGCAGTCGCCGAACGAATTGTGGTTCACGCCGGTTGGCGGGACGTCGCGTCGCTTGACGCGCGGGCGGGTGCAGGGCGCCGAGGCGCAGCATGCGACACGCGTGCCGGCGGGGCATCCGGAAGGGTATATCGAAGCGTTCGCACAGGTTTATACGGATGCGGCGGCTTGTATCGTGAGTGGGACCACGCAGGGGGATGAGTGGCTTACCACGGTAGAGGACGGAGTCGCGGGGTTGAGGTTCGTGGAGGGCGTGTTGCGAAGTAGCGGGATGGATGGGGGGTGGGTCCCGCTGGCTTGACGTGATATGCGAATCTTTTCCGGCGTGCCTGCCCATAGTCAACGACACATCGGCGGGGTCGATGCTACGCTAACGGCTCCATTAGCCAATGCTTTATCGTCAACCCAACCTTTGCGGCGATGTTCGCGCACAGAATCGCATCTTCCTCATCCATGGCCGACGCACGAATCAATCCTTCGATACTGACTTGGGCGCGCGAGCGCTCGGGTATCGACGTGCCTGCCCTGGCAGACAAGCTCGGAACGCCAGTGGCGCGAGTGGCCTCATGGGAAGCCGGCGAACGAAAACCAACGTTCAGACAAGCGAAGCGAATAGCTGAAATCACGCACATTCCGTTTGGCTATCTGTATTTGTCCGCGCCTCCCGATGAGCCATTGCCGCTCGCCGATTTCCGCACCGTTGCGGATGCTCCGCTCGAGCCGCTGGGTCCGGATTTCCGCGACGTTCTCAACGATGTGCTCCGAAAGCAAGCGTGGTATCGGGAATATCGCAAGCTGCAGCGGCATGACTCTCTCGCGTTCCTTGGACGGTTCCGGTTGGGCGATTCCGTCGTTGGCATCGCAGCGGACATCAAACGTGTCCTCGCCATTACGTCCACCGATATCGCGCAAAGCGCGAATTGGGAAGGCTATTTGCGCCTGTTGATCGAACGAATGGAAGAAGCGGGCGTGCTCGTAATGCGGTCGGGCATTGTTGGAAGCAATACGCATCGCCCGCTTTCTGTCGACGAGTTCCGGGGTTTCGCAATAGCCGATGACGACGCACCCGTCATTTTCCTCAATAGCAAGGATGCAAAGCCGGCGCAGATTTTCACGCTCATTCATGAAGCCGCACACTTATGGATTGGTGCGAGTGGCGTTTCGAACGAGAGGCTCGGCGGGACCCAAACTCGCGACAGTGAAGTGGAGCGAACGTGCAACGCGGTTGCCGCCGAATTCCTCGTTCCTGCCGACGCGTTTCGGAGGCGGTGGAAGGCCGACGCCGAGTTCACCGTGCAGGTGCGCGCAATAGCGAGAGAGTTCAAGGTGAGCGGTGTTGTAGTCGCCCGGCGTGCTGCTGAACTCGGACTCGTCTCACGGCAGGAATTCGAGCGATTCTATCTGTCCGAACGCGACAGGTGGGCCGCGATGGCCAGTAAGCGAGCCGGTGACGGCGATGCCTTCAAAGCGTTGGCGGTCAGAAACAGCAGACGCCTGACCAAGGCGGTGCTGGAGACAGCGCTGGAAGGTCGGATGTTGCTGCGCGATGCTGGCCAGTTGCTCGGAGTCAATCCTGCAATTCTCAAAAAAGTTGCAGGCAGTGTGTATGGAGAAGGTTGAGCATGTACTTGTTGGACAGCAATATTTTCATCGAAGCACAGAACAAGTATTACGCGAACGATATTTGCCCCGGCTTCTGGGACTGGCTTGACGAAGCGAATCGTGAGGGACTTGTGGCGAGTATCAGCGAAGTTTATGAGGAACTCGCCGGTCGTACCGATCCCTTAGCGAAATGGATCAAGGCACGGCAGGACACCGACTGGTTCCTCGACGTTACGGATGATAAAACGCAATCTTCGTTCGCCGAAATCATTCAGTATATCGAAGAAGTTGGTCAATACACTCGACCGAATAAGGACCAGTTTCTCTGCGGAGCGGACCCGTGGCTGATTGCGAAAGCAAGAACAATGGGTTGGAGACTCGCTACACATGAGCAGTTCAGCGAGCAATCGACGAAAGTGAAGATTCCGAATGTGTGCCGCAATTTCGGTGTGGAGAACTGCAGCACGTTCGAAATGCTGCGGCAACTGCGCGTGTCGTTTGGCTGGGCACGTGCGGCTTGAATTCAATCAGAAAAAAAGGCGGCCGTCCGGCCGCCCTTTTACGTGCTGATGCGGATCATCACGCCCAATTTGCGTGATACGACCCTGCCTTATCTGTCCGCTCGAACGTATGCGCGCCGAAGAAGTCCCGCTGCGCCTGCACGAGATTCGCCGGCAACCGTTCCGATCGATACGCATCGAAATAAGCAATAGCAGACGAGAACGCCGGCACCGGAATGCCCGCCTTCACCGCCGCAACGACGACATCGCGCAATGCGTCCTGATACTTCGCCGCGATATCGCTGAAATACGGATCGAGCAGCAGATTCGCGAGGTTCTTGTCAGCCGCATAAGCATCGGTGATCTTCTGCAGGAAGCGCGCACGGATAATGCAGCCCGCCCGGAAGATCTTCGCGATCTCGCCATACTGCAGATTCCAGTTGTATTCGTCCGATGCCGCGCGCAATTGCGCAAAGCCCTGCGCATACGAGACGATCTTCGACAGATACAACGCACGCCGCACCGATTCGATGAACGCCTCGCGATCGCCATCGAACTTCGGCGACGGGCCCGACAGCACCTTGCTCGCCTTCACGCGCTGATCCTTCAGCGACGACAGCACGCGCGCAAACACCGCTTCGGTAATCAGCGGCAGCGGCGCGCCGAGATCCAGCGCGTTCTGGCTCGTCCACTTGCCGGTGCCCTTTTGCGCGGCGCGATCGAGAATGACATCGACGAGGTCCTTGCCGGTCTCTTCGTCCTTCTTCGCAAAGATCTTCGACGTGATCTCGATCAGGTAGCTATCCAGCTCGCCCTGATTCCACTCGACATACACCTTGCCCAGTTCTTCGTTCGAGAGGCCAGCCACGCGCTTCAGCACGTCGTAGCTCTCGGCGATCAACTGCATGTCGCCGTACTCGATGCCGTTGTGCACCATCTTCACGAAGTGGCCCGCGCCGTCCGGTCCCATGTACGCGACGCACGGCTCGCCATCCGGCGCCTTTGCGGCAATCTCGTGCAGGATCGGGGCGACCAGTTCATAGGCTTCCTTCTGTCCGCCCGGCATGATCGACGGCCCCTTAAGCGCGCCTTCCTCGCCGCCCGACACGCCCGTGCCGATGAAATGCAGGCCCGACTTCGCGAGATCCTGATTGCGGCGGATGGTATCGGTGAAATGCGTGTTGCCGCCGTCGATGAGAATGTCGCCTTTTTCGAGCAGCGGGCGCAGTTGCGCGATGGTCTCGTCGGTGCCCGCGCCGGCCTTCACCATCATCAGGATGCGGCGCGGCGTTTCGAGCGATTGCACGAACTCTTCCAGCGTGTACGTCGGCACGAGCTTCTTGTCGGGATGTTCGGCAAGCAGTTCGTCGGTTTTGGCGCGGCTGCGGTTGTAGACCGAAACGGCGTGCCCGCGGCTCTCGATGTTCAAGGCCAGGTTGCGGCCCATGACGGCGAGGCCTACCACGCCGATAGCTTGTTTGCTCATGCTTGATCTCCGAATGACCGAAGCGCTTGCGGCTCGTGGCGCGGGCGCTTCGGATGAAAACTGTGGATGGATGCGGCGCTCGCGCTTCACGAGGCGTCATGGATGCTACCGACACCTGCCCATTGGGCGAGCGCAGACCGCCCGAATTTACCACTTTGGGCGGCATCCGGCAGCGGTGGCGGCCGCGCAAGCACGCGGGCATCGGCATAGAATGGACGCCCCTGACCGTATCGCATCCTTCATGGCGCTTTCGCGGCGCACACGAGCGCATCACTATTCGGTTTACGTAGTCGAACTGTCGGACGCGGTCTGGAACGAGGCGCGCTTTCGTCGTGCGAACCCGGATTACGCGCTCGGCAAGCCGTTCGTCTATGTCGGGATGACGGGCATCGACCCGGACGTGCGTTTCGACAAGCACAAGGCCGGCATTCAGTCGAACCGCTTCGTGCGGGATTACGGGTTGCGGCTGCTGCCGCATCTGTACGAGATGTACAACCCGATGCCCTACGACGGCGCACGCGACATGGAAGTGGAGCTGGCAATCGGCTTGCGCGAAGCGGGCTATGGTGTGTGGCAGGCTTGAGCGAATCAAACGATCAACGACAAGGAGCGAGGCATGCGGATTCTGGTAGTGGGCGCGGGGGCCATCGGCGGATATTTCGGGGCGCGGCTGCTCGAAGCGGGCCGCGACGTGACTTTTCTCGTGCGCGAGCGGCGTGCGCAACAGTTGCGCGATGGCGGCCTGAACGTGCGAAGCCCCGAGGGCGATGTGCGCATCGGCAATCCGCCGATCGTGCTGACGCAGGATATCGCCGAGCCTTACGATCTCGTGCTGCTCGGTTGCAAGGCTTACGATCTGCAGGGCGCGATGGATTCGCTCGCGCCCGCCGTCGGCCCCGATACCGCGATTCTTCCGCTCCTGAACGGCATGGCCCATCTCGATGCGCTCGACGCGCGCTTCGGCGCCGGCAAGGTGCTCGGCGGCCAATGCGTGATCGCCGCGACGCTGGACGCTCGGGGCGCCATCGTTCATCTGAACACGATGCAGTCGATGACCATCGGCGAGCGCGCGGGCGGCCGGTCGGCGCGCATCGATTCGATCGGGCAGCAGTTGAGCGGCGCGGGCTATGAATTGAACGTCAGCGAAAACATTCTGCAGGCGATGTGGGACAAGTGGGTGTTCCTCGCAACGCTCGCGGCCGGAACGTGCCTGATGCGCGCGCCCATCGGCGACATCGTGGCCGCGCCGGGCGGCGAGGCGCTGCTGCGCGGAATCTTCGACGAGTGCAGCGGTATCGCCGGCGACAACGGCCATGCGCCCGGCGAAGCGGTGCTCGCGCGCTCGCGGACGTTCTTCTCGGAGCGCGGCTCGCTGATGACGGCGTCGATGCTGCGCGACATCGAGAACGACGCGCCCATCGAAGCGGACCATATCGTCGGCAATCTGTTGGCGCGGCGAAAGACGGCGTTCGACGGAACGTCGTTGCTGGCGGTGGCTTACGCCCATCTGAAGGCGTATGAGGCGCGGCGTGAGCGCGAGGAGCGCGCGTCGAAAGGCTGAGCAATTGCGGGAGCCGCATCCGACGCTGTACGCTTCCCGCTTCCTGGCAATTCCTTGCGCGCCATGCATCAGAACGACACGCCCAAGCCCACCATCGCCGAACTCTTTATCGGCTTTCTGACGCTCGGCCTCACCGCGTTCGGCGGCGCGCTGCCGCTCGCACGGCGCGAGATCGTCGAGCACCGCAAATGGCTCGATGCCGACGCGTTCACCGATCTCCTCGGCCTCTGCCAGTTCCTTCCGGGCGGCAACGTCATCAATTTGTCGGTCGCCGTCGGCATGCGGTTTCGCGGGCTGCCCGGCGCGCTCGCGGGCTTGCTCGGGCTGCTCGTCGGGCCATCGCTGGTCGTGATCGCGCTGGGCGTCATCTATCAGCGCACGCATCATGATCCGCGCGTCGCGCATTTGTTCGCGGGGCTCGCGGCGGCCGCGGCGGGGCTGCTCATCGCGATGTCGGTCAAGCTGATGTGGCCGCTGCGCAAGAAGCCGGAAGCGGCACTCGTCGCGCTTGCGATGTTCGCGGCCATCGCGCTGTTCCGCACGCCGCTGCTCCCGTCGATGCTGGTGCTCACGCCGGTATCCGTGCTCATCGCGTGGAAGGTGCGCCGATGAAAGACGATCTCTTGTCGCTAGCCGCCATCTTTAGCCAGTTGTCGCTGCTCGCGTTCGGCGGCGGCAATACCATCCTTCCCGAAATGCAGCGGCAGGTCGTGCAGGTCCATCACTGGATGACCAAAGCCGATTTCTCCGCGCTCTTCGCGCTCGCGCAAGCCGCGCCCGGGCCGAACATGATGATCGTCACGCTGATCGGCTGGCACGTCGCGGGCTGGCCGGGCGTGCTGATTACGTCGATCGCGAAGTTCGGGCCGTCATCGCTCGTCACGATTGCGGCGCTGCACGCATGGGAGCGCTTCAAGGACCGGCCCTGGCGGCGTTATGTGCAGCTCGGGCTCATGCCGATCACCGTGGGACTCGTCGCGGCGAGCGCGTTGCTGATCGCCGAGGCGTCCGATCAGACGGCGATGCTCGGCGGCATCACGCTCGCCGTCGCGCTGCTGGCTTACCGGACGAAGCTGCATCCGTTATGGCTGCTCGGGGCCGGCGCGCTGATCGGGCTGACGGGATTCGGGCAGTAAAGCGCACGCGGGCTGGCAGGTTTTCTGCTGCTTCGCGGGATAACGAAAGCGATGAGGACAGCACCATGAGCATGACCACCGAATACGCGAAGACCGCGCCGGACCGCAGCGAAGTCGACGCCCTGACCGCTCCCACCGTAGTCGAATTCGGCACGGACTGGTGCGGCTACTGCCGCGCCGCGCAGCCGCTGATCGCGCAGGCGTTTCAGGCGCATCGCGGCGTGCATCACATCAAGATCGAGGATGGCAGCGGCCGCCCGCTCGGCCGATCGTTCCGCGTCAAGCTCTGGCCGACGCTTATCTTCATGCTCGGCGGCAAGGAAGTCGCGCGCCTGGTGCGCCCCGGCGATGTCGGCGAGATTCGCGACGCGCTCGCGCTCATCGACGAGCCACTAGCGGAATAATCGCGGTTAAGGGCTAAGGGTTATCGCCGAAGAGACATGCGCGGCGTCAACTTGTATGATAACCCGATGACTTCCGATGCCACGACGCCACGCATGTTCGAAAGAATCTCGCCCCGCGCGCTTTCCGATACGGTCGCGCAGCAGTTGCAGAAGCTGATCGAGACGGGCAGTTTTGCCGCGACAGGCAAGCTGCCGAGCGAAGCCGTGCTCGCGCAGGAGTTCGGCGTGAGCCGCACGGTGATCCGCGAGGCCGTCTCGCGTCTCAAGAACGAGGGCATGGTCGAGCCGCGGCAGGGCAGCGGCGTGTTCATTGTCGAGCGGGCGGGCATTCGGCCGCTGCGCATCGATTATGCGCAGGCGGTCGAGCCGGGCGCGGTCGTACAGATTCTCGCGCTGCGCCGCGCGATCGAAGCCGAAGTCGCCGCCGAGGCCGCGCTGTGCCGCACCGATGCGCAACTCGCCGCCATCGAGGCCGCGCTTGCCCGCATCGACGAGGCAGTGCGCGAAGGCCGCGATGGCGTCGCCGAAGACGTGGCGTTTCATCGTGAGATCGCGAACGCCACCGGCAATCCGTATTTCCTCAAGACGCTCGCCTTCCTGAATCAATATCTGGAAGCGGGCACACTCGTCACGCGCCGCAACGAGGCGCTGCGCGAGGACTTCTCGCGGCAAGTGCGCGAAGAGCATGCCGAGATCGCCGCCGCCATCCGCGCGGGCGATGCGGCACTTGCGCGTCACGCCGCCCAGACGCATCTTTACAACGCCGCGCGCCGTCTTGCGGAAGCCGGCATCCGCTAACCTTCACTCGAAGAGAATCGCCATGTCCAGAAACGTGGGAGTCATCGGCTTGGGCGCAATGGGGCTGGGCGTCGCGCGCTCGCTGCTGCGCGCGGGCTTTGCCGTGCATGTATGCGATGTGCGCCGCGACGTGCTCGACGCCTTCGCCGCGGAAGGCGGCATCGCGTGCGTGTCGCCGGCGGAGCTGGGCGGCAAGTGCGATGTCGTCGTGACGCTCGTCGTCAATGCGGCGCAGACGGAAACCGTGCTGTTCGGCGATAACGGCGCGGCGCCCGCGATGAAGCCGGGTGGCGTCGTGCTCGCCTGCGCGACGGTTGCGCCGGGCTTCGCGGTGGAACTTGGCAAGCGCATCGAAGCCTTGGGTCTGCTGATGATCGACGCGCCCGTTTCCGGCGGCGCGGCGAAGGCGGCATCCGGCGAAATGACGATGATGACCTCCGGCCCCGCCGATGCATACGCCGCCTGCGAGGACGTGCTCGACGCGATCGCCGGGAAGGTCTATCGGCTGGGCGACGCACACGGCGCGGGATCGAAGGTGAAGATTATCAATCAACTGCTCGCGGGCGTGCATATCGCGGCGGCGGCCGAAGCGATGGCGCTCGGCTTGCGCGAGGGCGTCGACCCGGACGCGCTTTACGATGTCATCACGCATAGCGCGGGCAACTCGTGGATGTTCGAGAACCGCGTGCCGCACGTTCTGTCGGGCGACTACACGCCGCTTTCCGCGGTCGATATCTTCGTGAAAGACCTGGGCCTCGTGCTCGATACGGCGCGCACGTCGAAGTTTCCGCTGCCGCTTTCGGCGGCGGCGCATCAGATGTTCATGATGGCGTCGACGGCGGGCCACGGCGGCGAGGACGATATCGCGGTCATCAAGATCTTTCCGGGCATCGACGTTCCCAAAAGCGCGAAGTGACCGCGCCGCCCGGCTTGCCGCGACCACTCATTCAAGGAGACACCCGATGCCCCGCTTCGCCGCGAATCTCACGATGATGTACCCGGAACACGCGTTCCTCGACCGCTTCGCCGCCGCCGCGAAGGACGGCTTCAAGGCGGTCGAATTCCTCTTTCCGTACGACTTTCCCGCCGCCGACATCAAGACGCGCCTCACCGACAACGGCCTCACGCAGGCGCTTTTCAACGCGCCGCCGGGCGACTGGTCGGCGGGCGAGCGCGGCATCGCCTCGCTGCCGGGACGCGAGGACGAGTTCAGGGCGAGCGTCGACAAGGCGCTCGAATACACCGCCGCGCTCGGCAACCAGAAGCTGCACGTGATGGCGGGACTGATCACGCCGGAGCAGCCGCGCGAGAAGCATCGCGCGGTGTATATGAAGAATCTGGACTATGCGGCGAAGGCGGCGCAAGGCGCGGGCATCGGCATCGTGATCGAGCCGATCAATACACGCGACATTCCCGGCTTCTTTCTCAATCGTCAGGACGAAGCGCAGTCCATCTGCGATGAAATCGGTGCGCCGAACCTGCAAGTGCAATTCGATATCTATCACTGCCAGATCGTCGAAGGCGACATCGCCGTGAAGCTCAAGCGCGACATGAAGCGGCCCAACGCGGGCATCGGTCATATTCAGATTGCGGGCGTGCCGGACCGTAACGAGCCGGACATCGGCGAAATCAACTATCCCTATTTGTTCGATCTGATCGATTCGCTCGGCTACGATGGATGGATCGGTTGCGAATATCGTCCGAAGGCGGGCACGTCCGACGGCCTCGGCTGGATCAAATCCTATCTCTGACACAGGAGCGACGCGAATGAAGATCCTCATTACTGGCGGCGCCGGTTTCTTGGGCCAGCGGCTTGCCAGACGCCTGCTCGATCGCGGCGAACTAAACGGCAAGCCGATTAGCGAACTGGTTTTGCTCGACGTCGCGCGTCCCGCCGATGCGCGCCTTCTCGCCGATTCCCGCGTGCGCGCCGAAACCGGCGACATCTCGGATCGCGCGGTGCTGGAACGTCACGTCGACGCGAGCACGGAAGCGATCTTCCATCTCGCGGCGATTGTCTCGGGTCAGGCGGAAGCCGACTTCGACCTCGGGATGAAGATCAATCTCGACGCATCGCGTGCGTTGCTCGAAGTGTGCCGCGCGGCGGGCCATGTGCCGCGCGTCGTGTTCACGAGCTCGGTCGCGGTCTATGGCGGCACGCTGCCCGCCATCGTTCGGGACGACACGGCGCTCAACCCGCAATCCTCGTACGGGACGCAGAAGGCGATCGCCGAATTGCTGCTGTGCGACTATGCGCGGCGCGGTTTCGTCGATGGCCGCGTGCTGCGGCTTCCGACCATCAGCGTGCGGCCGGGCAAGCCGAACGCGGCGGCGTCGTCGTTCGCGAGCGGGATCATTCGCGAGCCGCTGAACGGCGAGCGCTCGGTCTGTCCGGTCGATGGCGGCACGCGCTTGTGGCTGCTGTCGCCGCGAAGCGCGATCGAGGCGCTGATCGCTGGCTGCGAGCTGGATCGTGCGGCGCTGGGAGATCGTCCGGTCGTCAATCTGCCGGGCTTGTCGGTGAGCGTCGACGAAATGGTCGCGGCCTTGCGCGAAGTGGCGGGCGATGAAGCGGCCGCGCGCATCGACTGGCAACGCGACGAGCGCATCGAGAAGATCGTCGGAAGCTGGCCGGGCGCGTGGGATACGTCGCGGGCGGAGGCGCTTGGGCTTGGCGGGGATGGGTCGTTCGTGGAGGTGGTTCGGGGGTATATCGAGGAGCAACGGGACGCGTGAGCAGCGCCCGTCCGCAACAACCAGCGTGACGCGCTCTCCCTGCACGCCGTCACGCTTCCTTCCGCATTTCCGCGCTAAACTCATCCCTTAAATGTGACGAAGGCCGGCCCGGCGCTCCATGCGCCGCCATGGATCACGGGCGTCGCTCGCCCGTTTCTCCCCATTCTTCCGGTTTGCGCCTTTCGCCGCCTTCGCGCGCGAAACCGCTTCGTCCCGTCACTTGCCGTAGCGCCAAGCGGGAGAATCCCATGTTGCTGCATCAGCTAGTCGATCGGTTCGGCCCGATCATCGTTTTCATCAACGTGATGGGCTCGGCCCTCGGGCTGCCCGTGCCCGCCATGCCCACGATGATCATCGTCGGCGCGTCGATCGCGTTGATGGCCGTGAACGGCGCCGCTTTCTGGACGCCCTTGCTCGGTGTGCTGGCCGTCGCGGTGGCGGGCGGCGTGCTCGGCGACTTCGTCTGGTTCCAGGGCGGACGCAAATACGGCGACCGCACGCTCAAAACCATCTGCAAGCTGTCCCTTTCGCGCGATACCTGCGTGAAGAAGACCGAACGCTTCTTCGGGCGATGGGGCGTGCGCATTCTGCTCGTCGCCAAGTTCATTCCCGGTCTGTCGCTCGTCTCGGTGCCGCTCGCCGGCGCGATGGGCGTGCGCCTGCGCAGCTTCATCGCGCACGATGGCGCAGGCATCGCGTTGTGGGGAGCGGTCGGCCTGAGCGTCGGCGTGCTGTTCGCAGCCGAGCTGGAAATGGTCTTCGCGTTGATCTCGCGGCTCGGCCGGCAAGCCGGCATGGTCGTCGCGGTCTTGCTGGCGATCTACGTGACGTATCGCTGGTGGCGTCGCCGTGCGCTGATGGCGACGCTGGAAAAAGCGCGCATCACCGTCGACGATCTCTACGCGCTGATGCACGCCGAACCGCTGCCCGTGATCTTCGACATCCGCTCGCCGGAAAAGCGCATGCTCGACCCGTTCGCGATTCCAGGCTCGCTCTTCGCGGACGAGCGCGAACTGCAGAAGATCATCGAAAGCTATGACAAGTCGCGCAAGGTCGTCATCTATTGCTCCTGCCCGAACGAAGTGTCGGCGGCGTGGATGGCGAAGACCATGCGCAACGCGGGCTTTAAAGACGTGCTCCCGCTGACCGGCGGTCTCGACGCATGGCGGCTCGCCGGTTTCGAAGTTGCTAACTTGACCGAGTTCGGCGAGCTCGCGGCGACGAGCCCCGAGGAAGCGGAGCAGATGGCCTCCGCCTGCACGTTGCCCATCGTGCAGCAGGTACAGGCGGTACAGGCCGCGCAGACGTCCCAGGCAACTGCGTCCTTGCATGAACCAGGGTTACCACACGGAGATCGCGCATGAGTACGACCCCGAGTAACGGGCACGCAATGGAGATGCCGAACGTCATCGCCTGGAGTTCGGGGATGCCGCCGCCCGACGATCCCAACGTCGTGGCCACGGGCGTCAGTGCATCCGCATCCGCCGACGACAACGCGCCGTTCTCGCCGCTGCAAACACGCTCGCATCAGATGTTTCCGCGCCTCACCGATGCCGAGATCGAGCGCATGAGCCGCTTCGGCACGGCGGCGCGCTGGCGTGCGGGCGAGTGGATGTTCCGGATGGGCGAAGTCGGGCGCGGCATGGTCATCATCCTGAGCGGGCTCGTGCGCGTCACGCGGCGCGATGCGCTCGGCGGCAATCACCTGATCGTCGAACATGGCGCGGGACATTTCCTCGCGGAAGTCGCACAGCTTTCGGGCAAGCCCTGTCTCGTCGATGGCATCGCGGTGGAGGATGTCGAAGGCATCGTCGTGCCGCCGGAGCGGCTGCGCGCGCTGCTCGTCGCGGAAGCGGAACTCGGCGAGCGCATCATGCGCGCGCTGATTCTGCGGCGCGTCGGCCTGATCGAAAAGGGCAGCGGCCCGGTGCTGCTCGGCCAGTCCGACGATGGCCGGCTCGTGTCGCTGCAAGGCTTTCTGCGCCGCAATGGTTATCCGCATACGGTCATCGACGCCTGCTCGGACCCGGATGCAATCGCGCTGCTCGAACGCATCTCGGCGTCGACGGCGGATTTTCCGCTCGTCATCTGTCCGGATGGCACGGTGCTGCGCGCACCCGACGAGAATCAGCTCGCGACGCAGCTCGGCTGGCTGCCCGAGTTCGATCCGGCCCATGTCTACGATGTCGCTATCGTCGGGGCCGGTCCGGCCGGTCTGGCGACGGCCGTTTATGCGGCGTCCGAAGGGCTGTCGGTGGCGGTGTTCGATTGCCGCGCACCGGGCGGGCAGGCGGGCGCGAGCGCGCGCATCGAAAATTATCTCGGCTTTCCGACCGGCATCTCCGGCCAGGCGCTCGCGGGCCGCGCGTTCGTGCAGGCCCAGAAATTCGGCGCGCATATCGCGATTCCGACCCGCATCAAGGCGCTGCACTGCGGTTCGTCGCCGATTCAGATCGAGTTGGAGAACGGCGCGCGCGTGACGACGCAGACGGTCGTGATCGCGTCCGGGGCGGCGTATCGACGGCCGGCGATCGACGGGCTCGAGCGATACGAAGGGCATGGCACGTACTACTGGGCGTCGCCAGTCGAGGCGAAGCTTTGCAAGAACGCGGAGGTCGTGCTCGTCGGCGGCGGCAATTCGGCTGGGCAGGCGGCCGTGTATCTCGCCTCGCACGCGAAGCACGTCCATGTGCTGATTCGCGGTTCCGGGCTCGCGGCGAGCATGTCGCATTATCTGGTGGAGCGCATCGGCTCGCTGCCGAACGTGACGGTGCGCACGCATACGGAAATCGTCTCGCTAACGGGCGATGACCGCGCGCTCACCGCCGTCCAGTGCAAGACGCCTGACGGCCCGCTCACGCTCGAATCGCGGCATCTGTTTCTCTTCACCGGCGCGAACCCGAACACGGACTGGCTGCGCGACTGCAGCGTGAGCGTCGATGGAAAGGGCTTCGTGCTGACCGGTCCCGAAGCGCACGACGGACGCACGCAGGGCGTCATGGGCCTGGAAACGAGCGTGCCGGGCGTCTTCGCGATCGGCGATGTGCGTTCGACTTCGACGAAGCGCGTCGCGGCTGCCGTCGGCGAAGGCGCGGCGGTCGTCGCGCAGATTCATGGCTTGCTGGCGCAGCGGCAGGCGTTGAACGTCGCCGGGGCGTAGCGTTTTCAGGCGCTCGCCGGAAACCGCAGCGTGAATTCGATCCACCCATCCAGCGAACACGCGGCCGACGCGCTGCCGCCGTGCATCCGCATGATCGCCTGTACGATCGACAGCCCGAGCCCGCTCGATTCCGTGAACTCGCTGCGGGCCGCATCGCCGCGATAGAAGCGGTCGAAAAGCCGCGCGAGTTCTTGCTGCGCGATGACCGCGCCGCGATTGCCCACGACGATGCATGCGCCGTCCGCGTCGGCATGACCGGACAGGCGCACGACGGTGCCTGCCGCCGCATAACGCACCGCATTCACGACGACGTTGCCGATCGCGCGCCGGCACATGATCGCGTTGGCGTGCATCTCGCCGCTCGCGTCGATGGCGAACGTGATGCGGCGTTCCTCCGCGATGCCTTCGAAATACGCCGCGATGGTTTCGAGTTCCTCGCGAATGTCGATTCGCTCGCGCTCCATCGGCTGTTGCGAATGATCGGCTTGCGCGAGAAACAGGATGTTCTGCGCGATGCGCGAAAGCCGCTCCAGCTCTTCGAGATTCGATTCCAGCACGCCGCGATATTCGGCCACGCTGCGTTCGTGCGCGAGCATCACTTGCGTCTCGCCGATCAGTACGCCAATCGGCGTGCGCAACTCGTGCGCGAGGTCCGCCGAGAATTGCAGCAGGCGTTCGTAGCCATGTTCGAGCCGATCGAGCATCGCATTGAACGACGCCGCGAGGCTTTGCAGTTCCGCCGGTGCATGCGCGACGTCGAGCCGTGCCGACATGCGGTTCGGCGTGATCTCCGCGGCCTTGGCGGCCATCAGCTTCAGCGGCATCAATCCGCGGCTCGTGACCCAGTACGCGAGCAGCATCGTCACCGCCACCGCGCCGATCACCGTGAACCATACGCGCTTCAGGTAGGCCGACAACACGTGCGCTTCCTGCGTCATCACGTGCGCCGCGATGATGTCGACCACTTCGCCGCTATCGCCGATGCGCGCCTGTGCGCCGACCCAGCGCATTCGCACGCCATCGGCGCGCGTGCCTTCGTAGAGATCGTCGAGACCGATGGCGCGGTCGACCGGCACGATCGACAGCGGCGGCAACGGCATGTGCTCGGGATTGACGTTGATGAAGGGCGCCGTTCCCGCGCGTCGAAAGAGAATCACGTCTTGCCGGTCACCGAGCATCGTTTCGAAAAGCCGGGGCCGCGCTTCGAGTTCGTTGATCGTGTAAAGGTCGTGCAGCAGCGAGCGGAAGTGTTCGACGCGGGCGATCACCTGATAATCGGCGCGCGTCGACAGTGCGGAGTTGGTCGCGTGATAAAGCGACGCGCCGACCATGCCGACGACCGCGCATACGATCGCCGCAAACGACAGCGCGATGCGAACCGCAAGCGATCGCGAAGGCCGCTTCAAGAATCCTCTCCGAACGAATAGCCGATGCTGCGCACGGTATGAATCAGCTTCAGTTCGAACGGATTGTCGATCTTCGCGCGCAGACGCTTGATCGCGACATCGACGACGTTCGTATCGCTATCGAAGTTCATGTCCCACACCTCGGATGCGATCAGCGTGCGCGAGAGCGCTTCGCCCTGATGCTTGCAGAAGAGATGCAGCAGCGCGAACTCCTTGTTCGTCAGCACGATGTCGATGCCCTTGCGCGTGACCTTGCGGCGCAGGACATCGACGTGAAGGTCGGCGACCTGAAACGTATCCGATTCGCGCATTACGCCGCGGCGCAACAGCGTGCGAATGCGCAGCACGAGTTCAGTGAACGAGAACGGCTTGACGAGATAGTCGTCCGCCCCGAGTTCGAGGCCGTGAATGCGGTCGCTCACCTGATCGCGCGCCGTGAGAAAAATGACAGGCAAGTCACGCTTCGCGCGCAATGCGGACATGATCTGCCATCCGTCGATGCCCGGCAGCATCACGTCGAGCACGATCAACTCGTAGGGATTGGCGAGCGCCTGATGCAGGCCATCCGTGCCGTTGCGCACGAGATCGACCTGATATCCGGACTCGTTGAGCCCTTTCTTCAGGTAGTCGCCGGTCTTGCGGTCGTCTTCGATCACGAGGATGGTCATGCGTGCGCTTCGCTGTCGTTGCTACGTTGACGTCATTCTGCCAGCGCGCGCGTGAGGCCGGCCGAGTATGACAAAAAAGTCATCGAGTCGTCATCGATCCATCAGCGCCGCGCCGTTAGCATCCGCTTCATGCTCTCGTTTCAAGTCCCATCAACCCGACGCGAGGTTCGACGTGCAGCAAGGAACGCTACAGCCGCTATGGCTGCGTATCACGCACTGGCTCAATGCGCTCGCCATCGTCGTGATGGTGACGAGCGGATGGCAGATCTATAACGCATCGCCCATTTTCAAACCGTTCACGTTTCCATCGTCGATCACGCTCGGCGGCTGGCTCGGCGGCGCGCTGCAATGGCACTTCGCGGCAATGTGGCTGCTGGTGGCGAACTTCATCGTGTATGCGGTGATGAATGTGGTGACCGGGCGCTTTCGCCGGCGCATGTTTCCGTTGAGCATCAGAAGCGTCGTGAACGATGCGCTCGCCGCAGTGCGCGGCAAGCTCGGCCACGACGATCTCACGCACTACAACGCCGTGCAGAAGCTCGCTTATTTCGCGGTGATCGTGGATATCGGGGTCATCATTCTGTCGGGCCTCGTCGTGTGGAAGTCCGTGCAGTTTCCCTTTCTTCGCGCGCTGATGGGCGGCTATGACAATGCCCGCGTCGTGCATTTCTTGGGCATGAGTTTTCTGGTGGCGTTCGTCGTGCTGCATGTGGTGATGGTCGCACTCGTGCCGCGTTCGCTCGTGCTGATGATCAGAGGACGTTGACGCCATGTCGATCCGAAACACCAAGCTCGATGCAGAGTCCATCATCAAGGATGCCGCGAAGGAACTCAAAGCGCCCGCCCGGCGTCTCTTCGGCAAGCGCATTCTGTCGCTCGGCGGCCTCGTGATGCTATCCGGTTGTAATCTCACCGATGACAAGTCCGTCAACGCGATGCTGCGCAAGATATCGTCGTTCAACGACGACGCGCAGGCGCTGCTCTTCGATCCGAACAAGCTCGCACCGACGTATCCCGAGTCGATGATCACGCGTCCGTTTCCTTTCAACGCGTTCTATGACATCGACGAAGTGCCGGAAGTCGATGCATCGGCCTACAAGCTCGAAGTAGGCGGGCGCGTCACGGGCAAGCGCGTGTGGACGCTCGATGAACTGCACGCGATGCCGCAGGAAAGCCAGGTGACACGGCACATTTGCATCGAAGGATGGAGCGCCATTGGCAAGTGGGGCGGCGTGCGTTTCGCGCATGTTCTGGCGCGAGCGGGCGCGGATACGAGCGCGAAGTATGTCGCGTTCCATTGCGCCGATAACTACTCGACGAGCATCGACATGCCGACGGCGCTGCACGCGCAAACGCTGCTCACGCTGACTTACGACGGCCAGATCTTGCCGCCGAAATATGGCTTCCCGATGAAGCTGCGCATGCCGACCAAGCTCGGCTACAAGAACCCGAAGCATATCGTCGCGATTACCGTGACCAACGATTACCCCGGCGGCTATTGGGAGAACCAGGGCTACAACTGGTTCGGCGGTTCCTGATGTTGCTTTTTCTATCGCTTACGTTGTCCACTCACTGAAGGAGATTCAATGTCGATTCGCACGAAACTCGGCCTCAGCATCGCGGCTCTCGCATTCACGACCGCCGCCTTCGCTCAGGCGCCCGCAGGCAAGCCCGCGCGCATTCGCGGCGATATCGTCGCGTTGTCGGGCGATACCTTGACCGTGCATCGCCGCAGCGGCGATACGGTGAAGATCGCGGTGAAAGCGGATACGCCCGTGTCGGCGCTGAAGAACATCAAGCTGGCCGACATCAAGCCGGGCCAGTTCGTGGGCACCGCAGCCACCACCGGCACCGATGGCAAGCTCACCGCAACGGAAGTGCTCGTGTTCCCGGAAGCCGCACGCGGCACGGGCGAAGGCCACTATGCGTGGGATCTCGGCCCGCAAAGCTCGATGACCAACGCGAACGTCGATCAGGTCGTGCAGGGCACGAGCGGACGCGACCTGAAGCTGTCGTACAAGGGCGGATCGAACGCGGTGACGGTGCCGGAGAACGTGCCGGTCGTCACTTTCGCGCCGGCGACGCATGACGATCTGAAGCCGGGCAAGAAGGTGTTCGTGGTGGCGAGCCCGGAAAGCGGCGGCGCCTATGCTGCGCAGCGGATCGTCGTCGAGAAGGATGGCGTCGCCCCGCCGATGTAATCGCAGCGGCGCTTGTTTCAGGCCGCGTCGCGCTTCTGAGTCATATGCTCGAAGAAGCGCGACGCGCGCCGGTCTCCCGCATACGCCGAGTTGATCCGCACCCACGGACACGCTTCCCCGTTCGGCCGATAGTAGCTCCCCGGCGCGAGCGTGACGCCGAACTTCACGGCTTCATCGACCAGCACCGCTGAATCGCCGATGCCCGGCACGCTCGCCCAGACGAAGCTGCCGCCGCTCGGTTCATCGAACACTGTCCATCCATAGCCTTCGAGCTGCTGCACCGCACTCGACAGCGAATCGCGCACGCGCTTGCGCAGCCGCTCCAGATACTTGCGATACGTGCCGCGTTCGAGCAGGCTCGCCGCGACGCTCTCCGCGAATCGCGTGCCGCCGAGGCTCGTCAGCACTTTCACATCGACGAGACCCTTCACGAGTTGCCGGTTCGCGGCCAGATAGCCAATCCGCAGCGACGACGACAGCGTCTTCGACAAGCCGCCCACGTAAATCACACGGTCGAGCTGATCGAGCGACGCGAGCCGTTGCGTCGGCACGGCCTGGAAATCGGCGTAGATATCGTCCTCGACGATGGAGAAGCCGTGCAGCGTCGCGAGTTGCAGCAGCTTGAACGCGACCTGCGGCGCAATGTTCGTCGCGGTCGGATTCTGGAAGACCGTGTTGACGAAGAAGAGCTTCGGCTTGTGTTGCTTGAGCAGGGCTTCGGCTGCGTCGACGTCCGGCCCGTTCGCGAGCCGCGGCACGCCGACGAGACGCACGCCTTGCAGCTTCAGCAGGCCGAAGAGGTTGTAGTAGCCGGGATCTTCGACGAACACCGTATCGCCCGGCTTAAGCATCGTTCGCACGATCAGGTCGAGCGCCTGGCTCGCGCCGTTCGTGATCATCACGTTCGGCAGATCGGCGGCGATGCCGAGCGCGTTGAGCCGCAGCGTCACTTGCTGGCGCAGGCTGGCGTCGCCGTGCGGAATCGCGTAGTCGATCACGCTCGATATATCGCTGCGCGACGCCTGACGGATGGCTTGAGTGAGGCCATCGAGATCGCGCCACGCCTCCGGGATGAAACCGCTCGAGAGCTTCAGCGTCTCGCCGGGGTAGTTGAACTGCTGAAGCACCTGATTCGATTCTTCTTCCGCGAGACGCGGATCGCAATTGCCCGACTCGCCCTCCCGGTCATCGACGCGATTCGCCACGTAAAAACCCGAGCCGTGCTTCGGCTGGATCAGCCCGCGCGACGCGAGGCGGTCGTAAGCCTCGATCACCGGAAAGCGGCTGATGCGCTGTTCGGCGGCAAGCTGACGGATCGACGGCAGCTTCGCGCCGGCGAGCACGCGCCGCGAGCGGATCATCGCTTCGATCTGGCTGACGATCTGCTCGGTGAGCGGAACGCCGGTCGCGCCGTCGATTCTGAGCGGAAGTGCGTTCATCGTTTGAAGTGTTCGGTGGAGTCGGGTGAACAGTTGCACGCGCTGTTTGCACGAGTGTCAGAAGTGATTCGAACGCAGCCGTAAAGCCGTGTCAAGCTGTCCGATCGGCTAATGCAGTGTCCGCGCGCTGGCCGAACAGCGTGAACTGTTCACGCAGTCTGACTGAACAGTTCCGATGCAACTGTACGCAAGTGTTCATTCAAGATGTTCCGAACCGGCCCAATAATGTGTTCAACGGCTCGGCGACCACTTTCCCGGCGCGGCCATCCGATGAGTCAACTGGGAGCGGCATCATGCGTGAAATCCGGACATTCGAACTCGACCGGCGCGATGCGCCGACGCGGTGGAGTAGCCACCGCCCGCAAACGCTGCGCGTACTGCGCGGGCAAATCTGGATGACGGTGGAAGGCGAGGCGGACGATCACTGGCTGAATGCCGGCGACGCGATCGAACTGAAGCCGTATTCGACGATCTGGGTCAGCGGCGCCTGCGAGGGCAGCCGGTTTTCGCTGGCGTCGGAGTCGGCGTCAGCGCGAAGTCTTGCTGCGCTCATTCACGCGTGGCTGGCGCGGTGCGCGGCGCAGAGCGGAACGGCTGTGTCGAACGTGTAGCGCGCAGGCGAAAAAAAAACCCGGCCAAGGCCGGGTCCAATGTTCCCGCGCTCTTTCGAGCGCGGTCACCTGCAAAACCACGCGCGAGCTTAAGCCGCGAGCAGCGAACGCAGCACGAACGGCAAAATCCCGCCGTGCTTGTAGTAGTCGACTTCGATCGGCGTATCGATACGCAGCAGCACTTGCACGCGATCGTTCTTGCCATCCTTGCGATGGATCACGAGCGTCACTTCCTGCTGCGGCTTGAAGTTATCGCCGAGGCCTTCGATGTCGTACGTTTCTTCGCCGGTGATGTTCAGCGACTGGATGCTGTCCGCGCCCTTGAACTGCAGCGGCAGCACGCCCATGCCGACGAGGTTCGAGCGATGGATACGCTCGAAGCTGCGCGCGACCACGGCCTTCACGCCGAGCAACTGCGTGCCCTTCGCGGCCCAGTCGCGCGACGAACCCGTGCCGTACTCTTCGCCCGCGAAGATGACAGTCGGCGTTTCGTCGGCGATGTACTTCATCGCGGCGTCATAGATCGACAGTTGTTCGCCGCTCGGCTGATGAATCGTCAGGCCGCCTTCGACGCGCGTGCCGTCCGCCTTCGCCGGAATCATCAGGTTCTTGATGCGGACGTTCGCGAACGTGCCGCGCATCATCACGTCGTGATTGCCGCGACGCGAGCCGTAGCTGTTGAAGTCGGCCTTCTGCACGCCGTTCGCCTTCAGCCACACGCCCGCCGGCGACGTTTCCTTGATCGAACCCGCCGGGCTGATGTGGTCGGTCGTCACGGAATCGCCGAAGATGCCGAGCGCGCGTGCGCCCTTCACTGCGGGGATCGAATCGGCCGGCTTCATCGAGAAGTCGTCGCCGAAGAACGGCGGCTCAGCGATGTACGTCGACTTCGGCCAGTCGTAGACCTGACCCGTTTCGCCCGCGATCTTGCTCCACAGGTCGCCTTCCGTCGTGAGCTGCGCGTAGTTCTTGCGGAACGCGTCGGCGTCGAGCGCGAACTTGAGCAGCGCGTGCACTTCTTCGCTCGTCGGCCAGATGTCGCCGAGGTAGACGTCGCGGCCATCCTTGCCCTGACCGACCGGCTCGGTCATCAGGTCGCGCGTGATGTTGCCCGCGATGGCATAGGCCACGACCAGCGGCGGCGAAGCCAGGAAGTTCGAGCGGATGTTCGGGTGAATGCGCGCTTCGAAGTTGCGGTTGCCCGACAGCACGGCGGCCGCGACGATATCGTTCTTCACGATCGCGTCGTTGAGTTCCGGCGTCAGGTCGCCCGCATTGCCGATACACGTCGTGCAGCCGTAAGCGGCCAGCGTGAAACCGAGCTTGTCGAGATACTGCAGCAGGTCGGTCTTCGTCAGGTACTCGGTGACGATGCGCGATCCCGGCGCGAGCGACGTCTTGATGTGCGGCGCCACCGTCAGACCGGCTTCGACGGCCTTCTTCGCGAGCAGGCCGGCCGCGAGCAGCACGCTCGGGTTCGACGTGTTCGTGCACGAGGTAATGGCCGCGATCAGCACGTCGCCGTTCTTCACGTCGATGCCGTCAGCCGTCTTGTACGTCGCTTGCAGGTCTTCCGGCTTCTTCGCAAAGCCGTTTTCGCCGACCGGCTTCGAGAACAGGTCGGTGAACGTGCTCTTCACGTTGCCGATCTCGATGCGGTCTTGCGGACGCTTCGGGCCGGCGAGCGACGGCGCAACGGTCGACAGATCGAGCGTGAGCGTCTTCGTGTAGTCGATGTCGCCGGCGTGCGGCACGCCCCACAGGTTCTGCGCCTTGAAGTAGTTCTCGAAGGCGGCGATTTCCGCGTCGGTGCGGCCCGTGCCCTTGAAGTAGTCGATGGTCTTTTCGTCGACCGGGAAGAAGCCCATCGTCGCGCCGTATTCCGGCGCCATGTTGCCGATGGTCGCGCGGTCCGGCACCGCGATCGACGCCGTGCCTTCACCGAAGAACTCGACGAACTTGCCGACGACCTTCTCCTTGCGCAGCATTTCGGTGATGGTCAGCACGAGGTCGGTTGCCGTGCAGCCTTCGCGCAGCTTGCCCTTCAACTCGACGCCGACGACGTCCGGCGTGAGGAAGTACACCGGCTGGCCGAGCATGCCCGCTTCCGCTTCGATGCCGCCCACGCCCCAGCCCACCACGCCGATGCCGTTGATCATCGTCGTGTGCGAATCCGTGCCGACGAGCGTGTCCGGGTAGTACACGGTGTCGCTGCCTTCGGCCTTCTTGTGGACGCCGCGTGCGAGGTACTCGAGGTTGACCTGGTGCACGATGCCGACGCCCGGCGGCACGACCTTGAACGTGTCGAATGCCTGCATGCCCCACTTCATGAACTGGTAGCGCTCGTTATTGCGCTGGAATTCCAGCTTCATGTTCAGGTCGAGCGCGTTCGGTTCGCGGAAGTGGTCGATCTGCACCGAGTGATCGACGACGAGGTCCACCGGCACGAGCGGCTCGATCGCCTTCGGGTCCTTGCCGGCACGCTTCGCGACGCCACGCATCGCGGCAATGTCGGCGAGCAGCGGCACGCCGGTGAAGTCCTGCAGCACCACGCGCGCGACGACGAACGGAATTTCATCGACGCGAGCCGCGTTCGGCTTCCAGTTCGCGAGTTGCTTGATGTGCTCCTCGCTGATCTTCTTGTCGTCGTAGTTGCGCAGCACCGACTCGAGCACGAGACGGATCGAGACCGGCAGGCGCTGGATGTCGACCTTCAGTGCTTCGCCGAGTTGCGGCAGCGAGTAGAACTTGCCTTTGCCGGAACCGCTGTCGAATTCCTTGAGCGTATTGTGGAGATTGTGGGCCATGGTTGTTTTCCTAGGACTAAACGAGGAAATGCTTCGATGCAACGTTTCTGTATGACCGAGTCGATCGACTAAATCACGTACAGATCGACGTATTCATTGACCGGCATTGCTTCCAGCTTTGCCTGATCGAGCGATACCGCGAGGATCGCCTCTTGTTGCTTGGTGGGAAAGCGGCGCGCGAGGTTCGTCTTGAACTTCTCGACGAGCAGCGGAATGCCCTCCGCGCGGCGGCGCTTGTGACCGATCGGATATTCGACCACGACTTCATCGAGCGCCGAACCGTCGTTGAACTCGATGGTCAGCCCGTTCGCGATGGAACGCTTGTCCGGATCGAAATAATCTTTCGTGAACTGCGGGTCTTCCACGCATTCCATTTTTGCGCGCAAGGTGTCGATGCGCGGGTCTTTTGCGACGGCGTCTTCGTAATCCGCTGCGGTCAGGCGGCCGAAGATCAGCGGCACGGCGATCATGTACTGGATGCAGTGATCGCGGTCCGCGGGGTTATCGAGCGGCCCCTTCTTGTCGATGATGCGAATGGCCGCCTCGTGCGTGCGAATGGTGATCTTTTTGATGTCCTCGACGCCCTTGCCGGCTTCTTTCAGCATGCCGTGCAGGGTCATGGCCGCTTCCACCGCCGTCTGCGAGTGGAACTCGGCCGGAAACGATATCTTGAAGAGCACATGCTCCATCACGTACGAGCCATACGGACGCTGAAACTTGAACTCGTTGCCCTTGAAGAGGACATCGTAAAAGCCCCAGGTCTTGGCCGTCAGCACCGACGGATAACCCATTTCGCCGGTCTTCGCGATGAGCGCGAGACGCACGGCGCGCGAGGTGGCATCGCCGGCTGCCCACGACTTGCGCGAGCCGGTGTTCGGCGCATGGCGATACGTGCGCAGCGAATGACCATCGACGAATGCGAGCGATACCGCGTTGATGAGCTCTTCGCGCGAGAGGCCGATCATCTGTCCGACCACCGCCGTGGAAGCGAGCTTCACCAGCAGCACGTGATCGAGGCCGACCTTGTTGAACGAGTTCTCGAGCGCGATGCAGCCTTGGATTTCGTGCGCCTTGATCATCGCGATCAGGACGTCTTTCATGGTGAGCGGCTTTTTGCCGGATGCGACGGCGTTGCGCGAAAGCCAGTCCGCGGTCGCCAGAATGCCGCCCAGGTTGTCCGACGGATGGCCCCATTCGGCGGCGAGCCAGGTGTCGTTGAAGTCGAGCCAGCGGATCATCGCGCCGATGTTGAAGGCGGCCTGAACCGGGTCGAGCTGGAACTGCGTGCCCGGCACTTTCGCGCCATTGGGGACGATCGTGCCGGGCACGATCGGTCCCATCAGCTTGGTGCAGGCGGGATAGGAGAGGGCTTCGAGTCCGCAACCGAGCGTGTCGATCAGACAGTTGCGCGCCGTTTCGAGCGCAAGCGTGCTGTCGACGCCGTAGTTGAGAACATAGTCGACTATGTCTACGAGTACCTTGTCCGGCTCAGGGCGGACATTGGAGATCGGTGCGGACATCGAGGATTCCCTGTTTGATGTGCTGACGTTGCTTATTCCGCCGGCTTGAGCAGCAGCGGGTTCTGCTTCAGCGCTTCGGACTGCGTCGGCGCAGCCGCGCCTGCGGCCATTTCGGACGTCATGCACTCGTCGGCGAGTCGCGAGGAGTCCTTGTCCGAGAACAGCATCGCCTTGGTCGGGATCACGACGAGATCCATGCCCGTTGCCGAATCGTGGAAGCGATCGGCGCCGGTCGTCGTATCCTGACGCGGCAGCTTGTAGTCCTTCTTCGCCCAGTTGACCGTGACGATTGCGTCACGCTTCATGTCGCCCTTCAGATAGAAAGCAAGACCGTCCTTGCAGGCCCACTTCACGGCGCCTTCGGGAACCGGGTCCGTCTTGGCTGCTGCAGCCGCCGCCGCCTTGGGGGAGCGTTTGATGATGCGGCGCGCCGGGGCTGGGCGCTTGGCCTTGCTCGCGCCCGACTCGGTTGTCGCGGCGAAGGCGTCGGCGCTCACGAACACGCTGGTGGTGGCGAGCGTGCCGACGATTGCAGCGATCAGAAGCTTATTCATCTAAAAACCTTTCAAAAACATTTGGGTTGATTGGCGGTTGTTGCGCGGATTGGAACGCTTTACCCGCGGTTCCGATCGCGCAAGCCCGCTATTTTCGCTTATTTATCGGCACGAACTTCAAATTCTCCGGCCCCGTGTAATTCGCGCTCGGGCGGATGATCTTGTTGTCGATGCGCTGCTCGATGATGTGCGCGCTCCAGCCCGACGTGCGCGAAATGACGAAGAGCGGCGTGAACATCGCGGTGGGCACGCCCATCATGTGATACGAGACTGCGCTGAACCAGTCGAGGTTCGGGAACATCTTCTTCGCGTCCCACATGACCGATTCGAGGCGTTCCGCGATATCGAAGAGCTTCGTGTCGCCGGCTTCGGTCGACAGCGACTTCGCGACTTCCTTGATGACCTTGTTGCGCGGATCGGAGATGGTATAGACCGGATGCCCGAAGCCGATCACCACTTCCTTGTTCTCGACGCGGCGGCGAATGTCCGCTTCGGCTTCGTCAGGCGTCTGATAACGCGACTGGATTTCGAACGCGACTTCATTGGCGCCGCCATGCTTCGGGCCGCGCAGCGCGCCGATCGCGCCGGTGATCGCGGAATACATGTCCGAACCCGTTCCCGCGATGACCCGCCCCGTGAACGTCGATGCGTTGAACTCGTGCTCTGCATAGAGATTGAGCGAGACGTGCATCGCCTTGACCCACGATTCGGACGGCTTCACGCCATGC